>MDTG01143835.1_pt1 | contig 12353 bp, 10 predicted proteins | sample 811421 | NCBI WGS metagenome assembly MDTG01 (sample SAMN05326645, study PRJNA326480) | marine metagenome | isolation source: seawater | place: Pacific Ocean: South East | collected 2011
GCATGGCCCTGGAGGGCCTCCATCCGATGGCGGTAGCGGAGCCGCCTTCCCCCATCCAGGCTGACTTGTACAAACGGCACCGGAGCGGCCTGTCCGCCGCGGAACAGGGAACGGCGCCCGTGACCATCGTGAAGGGTGTCCCGGCCGACTTCGACCTTCACACTCGGAAGGGGATGCCAGTTCCATCGGCCGCGCAGGCGGGTGGCCATCTGGCCTTCGCCGTGGCGCCGGTCAAATCCCGCTTCGGTCCATCGGTCAAACCGGGTTCCGGTATCTCGCATCCATTCATAACGGGCATCGAAGTGCCACTTCGGTTGGCTGGCCTTCAGGGTCAAGGCACCCGACCAGGATAGCGCCGTGATGGGTGCGGCGTCATCCTGATTGACGACGGTCGCGCCGATTTGGCCCACGGTGGCAGCGAGGGTGATGGCATTGTGGACGGTGTCTGGATGCGCGGTGAACTGGACGGCCACAGAGTCGCCTTGGCCCATGCTCCGTTGGGCACAGACCATACACAGAAAAAGAAAGGCCCGCGGCATGGTGCAAACCTAGCGGCCAGGGGCTGAGCGCATCAAGACGTGTGGACGGCGGGGTGGACCTTCGCGAAACCCATGAGTTTGTCCAAAGTCCACACTGCGGCTGGCAACAAGAACGCCGCGCTCAACAGGATGACAAAGGCGATTGTAGGGTCCATGGCCGGCATGCAGAACCCCAATGCGACCATCCCCGCGGTGTAGAGATGTATGGTGAGGGCGGCCTGTAAGTGGGTCATCCCGATGCCGAGCATCCGGTGGTGGATGTGCAGGCTGTCCGGCGAAAAGGGCGATCGTCCCTGTGCCAGTCGGAGCGTGAAGACGCGGAGGGTATCGACCAAGGGATAGCTGAGCAACGTCATGGCCAGCACGGGCATGGACCGGTGTTCCCACATGTTTGGCACCAACTCGGTAGGGGTGGAGATGATCCCCGAGGCAATCACATACAGCATCATGCCCAAGACCAGCGAGCCACTGTCTCCGAGGAAAATTCGTGCCGGGCTGATGTTGAAGACGATGAACCCGGCCAACGCACCAGATAGGGCCATGCACAGGATGGCGAGGTCAGGTTGACCCGTCAGTTCGAACCATATGGCCCCTGCAATGGTCGCCAGCAATCCATAGCCGCTGGCCAGGGTGTCGATGCCATCAATGAGGTTGATGGCATTGACCACCACGATGTAGACGAACAGAGAGAACAGGACGGATGCCGCAGGGGAAATCGCATGGAATCCAAACAGTCCGCCGAAGTCTTCGATGGCGAAGCCCCCACCGAGGATGAGAATGAGTCCGACGGAAATCTGGACACCCAGTTTTTTCAAGGGGTCAAGGCTGGACAGGTCGTCCTTCAATCCTAGGAAAAACAACATCGTTGTGCCCGCAGCGAGCCTCAAAAACCCCACGGCGGCAGCGCCCTCAGGGTTGACCATGGCCGTCGTGGTGACCAGGGTGGCGATGAAAATCAGGACGCCGCCAAGCCGCGGCACACTCCGGCGGTGAACCTTGCGGTCTTCCAACGGCTCGTCGAGCAGGTTCTTATGCACGGCAAGGCGGATCAGCGAGGGCATGCCCAACATCACAATGGCAAATGCGATGATGGCAGCAGACATGAAGAAGGAGCTCATTGTTAGGGGCTATCTGTCTGCTATTTAATGCGTTTCCTTTTGTTGGGGTTACGCCCGATGGGTGACCGGGCACATTCCTACAACCATTTTTCAGTGGGTCTGACGGCGCAAAGTCAAAGGTCCCGACACCCCCATGCTCCAGAATTTGGTGTTGGTACCCAGAAAGGAGGTGTTGGAGATAACGGGCGACCAAGGGACGAACGCGGGCCACCACCGGTTCGGCCATCGGGTTGCGCGCCGTTTACGTTGCGGAAAAGGTGCAGAATCCACAACGACCGAAGGGGCCGAGAGGGTGTTCTTCCAGCTCCATGATCCATCGTGAAGCCTCGCCCATTCTGTCGCCAGGGTCCAACCGCGCCAACGCCATTCGGCGCCTTGTCTCCAGGACGTCCTCCACGGCGAGGCGTCTTGGATGCCCAGAAGGTCGTCAGGCAGGTTCGGGTCGAGGTCGCCGGACATGGACCCACGGGTGGGGGCCCATTCCGTCCAGACCGTCCATCGTTCGCCATGGCGGACATGACCGGCCATGAATTGGTGGCGGGGCGTTTGCAAGTCCAGTGCACTCATGGGGTCAGCGACACGGCGCGGGTTGAGCCGGAATTGGCCATACCAAGTCGAGCGCGGCCGTCGCCATTGGAAGTCCACCCCATCGTGACCGGCCAGGTTCCATGTCGTGGTGGCACCGCCCCTCGGCCAGCTCCACGGGGCCATGGCTGCGGCCCAGTCCAGCGTCGCAGGCCGATCTACCCCCCGATTCAGGACATCGGTCCAGCGGGCCGTCACAACGGAGAGTGCCACCTCGTTTCGGTCCGTGGTCCACGTCTTGGTCAGGCTGCGGATGCCCAGTGCAAGGGGGTGGTACCGTCCCTCCCGGGCACCGTCTGCGGCCAGCCTTTGGCGGCCTCTTTGTCGGGATTGCGCCCAGCGGTAGGTCCATCCTCTGCCGAGGTCCGCCTCGAGCAGGAGGTAGGGAGCGGGGGCGCGTCCGGCGTGCCAGAGCAAATTGCGGATTCCCGGGCCCATGCCGGAGGCTCCCATGCCCCATTGGACCCGAATCCAACGCGCAGGTTGGGCGTCAAACCAGACTTCCGCGAGGCTGTGGTCGATGGAGTTCATCCCGCCCTCTGCAGGCCGAACCTTGCCCGGTCCCATCCCGGGAAAGTGGCCGGTCGCGGCCACATATTCTGCGTCGGGCCCCACCAACAGGCGTTGCATTTCCAACACGGTGCCCCCAAAGCGCAGCGCGTCGTCCACCTGTCCCGCATACCGCACGCCACGGACGTTTCGATGGCCGCGTTGCACGGTGGCGGCGCCATCCATGCCCGGATGGTAGCGCCACTCGGCGGTGAGGTCGAGCACGGGATCCAGGGCGACGTCCACGTTGCCGGACTCGAACAGGGCGTGCTGGTGCCACCAGTTGTCCCGCCCCCCGAAGTCGGCCGGCAACGTGTGCAGGCTGTCAAAGGCCAGCGTTCCCCATTCGACCGGGGTGGTCAGGACCGTTTTCCGCTGACCGCCGGGCAAGCGGTCGGGCACGATGATCTGGGCGCTGGAGGCCGTGGCGAGCATCACGCCGATGAGGGCCAATGCGACAGGGGTCCTCATTTGGTACGGACTGACTCCGGATTGCGTTGGTACGCGTCATAGACTTTCCGCAGTCCTTGTTCGAGGCCGATGCGGTGTCGCCATCCGAGGGCGTGAATGCGGTCGCAGTTCATGAGTTTGCGGGGAGTACCGTCGGGTTTGTCGGTGTCCCAGATCACCTCACCTTCGTACCCGACAATGCGGGCGATGAGGCCAGCGAGTTCGCGGATTGGCAGGTCTTCGCCGGTGCCCACATTGATGATATCCTGGCCGTCGTATTCCTGCATGAGGAAGAGGCATGCGGCGGCGAGGTCATCGACGTGCAGGAATTCGCGCCGGGGCGAACCGGTTCCCCAGCAAGTCACGCTCGGGGCGCCCGACACCTTGGCTTCGTGAAACTTCCGCAGCAGGGCGGGCACCACGTGGCTGTTCTGCAGGTCGTAGTTGTCCCCTGGGCCGTACAGGTTGGTCGGCATGGCCGAAATGAAGTTGTCGCCGTACTGGTGCCGGTAAGCCTCGCAGAGCTTGATGCCGGCGATCTTGGCGATGGCGTAGGGCTCGTTGGTGGGTTCCAATGCTCCAGTCAGCAGCGCATCCTCGGTGAGCGGCTGGGCGGCCAGTTTCGGATAAATGCAGCTCGACCCGAGGAAGAGCAGTTTCTCCACCTCGACCTCGTGGGCAACGTGGATGAGGTTGGCCTCGATCATCAGGTTGTCGTACAGGAATTCCGCCCGCTTGACATTGTTGGCGTGGATGCCCCCCACCTTGGCGGCGGCGACAAAAACATGGGTGGGACGCTCGCGTTCCATCATGGCTTGCACGGCCGCTTGGTCGCGCAGGTCGAGTTCTCTGCTGGTGAAGGCAATGGGATTCGGCAGGCCCCCTGCCCGAAGAGCCCGGCACAGGGCTTGTCCGACCATGCCCCGGTGACCGGCGACGTAGATGCGGGAATCGGCATTCATCGTGCTGAAAGTTAACCTTCGCCGCGTCGGGATGAAGCCCGGGCGAGGGCGTTGGACAAGGCGTTGAAAGCAAGGACGAGCCCGACAATGCACGCTCCAGGCAACAAGGCGAGGTGGGCGTGGCCTGTCAGGATGGCGCCGTAATGGTCGCGAATGAGGTTGCCCCAGCTGGGCATGGGGATTTGGGCTCCAACGCCCATGAAGCTCAAGCCCGCCTCAATGAGGATGGCGGCGGCGAAGTTGGCACTGGCGATGACGGCAATGGGCCCGGCGAGGTTGGGTAGGATGTGGCCGAGGACGATGCGGGGTGCGGACAGGCCCAGGACACGGCCGGCCTCGACCCATTCCACATTTCGCACGGCGATCGTTTGACCCCGCACCACCCGCGCCACTTCCACCCACATCGAAAGGCCGATGGCCAGGAAGACCTGTTCGAATCCCTTGCCGAAGGCCAGTGTGATGGCCAGGACGAGCAGAAGGGTGGGAATGCTCCACACGACCTGCAGCAACCAGCTGACCACGGCATCGAACCGCCCGCCGAGGTAGCCTGCGAAGGCGCCCAAAGGCACGCCGATGAGCAGCGAAAGCAGGACGGCAACCAGGCCTACGGACAGGGAGAGTCCAGATCCCGCCACGAGCCGCGACAGGTAGTCCCGGCCGAACCGGTCGGTGCCGAACCAGAAGGTGCGGGTGGCAAGGGTTTTTTCCGCAATCCCATCGGCATCGAGGCTCACGGTCGTGCCCGGGGCCAGCATGGACCATTCGAGGTGTTGGTTGTTGGCGTTTGGGGAGGGGTCTGGCCTCCACAGCACGCTGGTCAAGGCGATCGCCGTCCACAGCAGAATCCACGCTGCGCCGAGGAGGGCGGCGGGCTCGCGGCGGAAAAAGGCATAGACCAATTGCACGGGGGCAAATTAGGCGGCCCTGCGCCCCTTCCACCGGGCGGTTCGGAAGGGCATCAAAAGGAGGGTGGTGGCAATGAACAGGGGATGGGCGACCGCCAGGGCGACAAGATCCAATGCGGCTTGTCTCGTTGATGTTGGGAGAAGGCCGTATGCCCGGCCTGCACGAGCGGTGTACGTCATGTCCACCCCGCTCTTGACCGTCCAGAAAGCGAGGCCTGCCTTGGGCGCCAACACCAGGAGGGCGGCCCCGAATGCATGGACCGTGGCCACGGTGAGGGCCACTTTCCGCGCTTCGCCGAGGGCCTTGGGGTAATGGGTGGATTTGGCGCCCCACCGGATGCGTTGATCCAGCAGGGAAGGGAGGTCCGGCATAGGGGCGGCGCTGACCATGGCTGCTGCGTGGGTGATGCGGCCCACGCGATGCCGGTCTCCCCGTTCGATGAGGGCGGCGAGGGAGAAAACGTCGTCTCCACTGGGGATGTCGGGACGCAGTGCATCGTGGGGGAAGGCCTGGGCTCGCCATACCCATCCGCCCCCACTGGCCATGGCGGGGTGGTTCCGGTCCACTGCCACGACCGCCCATCCCTGCATTGCGGCGAAGTCGAGGGCTTGCAATCGGTCGAACCGACGTTCCGGTGCACCTTTTGCGATGTGGCCAAGGCGCAAGGGCAGCAGGGCCATGTCGAAGCCCTCGCCATGTTGCGCGATTTCCTCGGCCACTGTGGCGAGGGCCTGAGGTCCGAGGCGGGTGTCGGCGTCCACTTGGACCACCCATGCTTGTCGGGCTGCCCGGATGCCCGCGGAAAGGCCAGCTTTCTTGCCGCGTCCGGGGTTGTCCAGGATGCGCAATGCAAAGGGCCAATCGCAACTCATGACCGCCTCCCGGGTGCCGTCCTCTGAGGCGTCGTCCACAATCAGGACTTCGTCGGGTTGGTGGCACTGATGGGTGAGGTCTTTGAGAAGCCTTGGCAGGGTGCCCGCTTCATTGCGCACGGGCAGGACCACCGACAGGCGAATGGCGTGGGAATCATCTGTCGTTCCGCTTCGGAATGGGGCCTTCATGCCGCGATGCCAGCCGGAAACTTGAATCACATGGGCCAACAGGGCGAAGGCGGAAAGGGCGAACAGAAAGATCACGTCTGCAAGTTCGCTGTCGATCACCTCGAACGGAAGTCCGCCAATTGCCACACCACACCGACAAGCGCCGGCAGAAGCAGGTTGATGACCCACAAGGTCAGCGTTGCCCCTAAGATGGCGGTGGTGTCGCTAGGATTCGGGGCAGGTAAGGCCATCAGGGCGGCGGCTTCGCGGATGCCCAAGTCGCCAAGGAGCGAAAAGGGCGCGAGGGAGGTCAGTCCCCACATGCTGGCCCCGCCCGTGAGCTGAGCGAAGAGCTGGTCGGCGATGTTCCAATGGGACAGGTGGCCAAAGGCGGTGAGAAGCAGGACGAATTGGGCGAGCATCACCAGGTAGCGCAGAATGCTGAGGCTGAGCGCGCGCCACCGGTGCACGGGAGCAATTCGCCGTGCCACCCGCCAGCTGCGGGTCCACCGCGTGTTGCGAATCCAATTCCAAAACGCAGGCGACCACCCTGAGTAAAGCCCCAGTACGACCGCCGATAGTGCCAGCACGAAGGCGCCGAGCGTCCACCAATCGGCCACCAGCAAGGCCAGACCAGCGGCCGTGATGGTGCACCACCATTGTGAGACGCTCGCCGTGGCGAAGGCCCGAACCGCTTGGCCCCGTTGCCGGGGATTCACGGCCGACACACGGCCGACCATGGCCCCTAGGCGCAACGGTCCGATGAGGGACCACGCCGTCCCATAGAGCACCTGTCGGATCCGGCTCGACAGCTTTCCCCAAGGCATCAGCTCGGCCCACTTGAACGATTCTAGCCCCCAGTTCACCGGCACCAGCGCGACCGCCAGCAAGAGCAAAGTCGGCTTGACTGACCATGACCAGACGGTCGCGGGAAGGCTTCCCAATTGGCGGTTTAGCCACCAGGCAGCCGCGCCGAGGGGCACCAGCACGCCGGTCATACGCAGCGCCCATTGGGAGAGAGACACCGCCTTCTCTGGGGCAGGGGGGGCAGTGCGTTCCGGCATGGCTTCAAGGTAGTTGGCAGTCCCTTGAATTCCCTTGGACATCTTCATTCCCCGAGGTGGGAATTCGTGACGGTCCGCATGCATTTTGCAACTGTGAAGCGTGAACCAACCATCATCCTCGGCATTGACCCCGGCACTACCATCATGGGCTACGGCGTCATTCGCGCCTGGTCGCGCAACCGGGTCGAGCTGCTTGAGATGGGCGCTCTTCACTTGTCCAAGGTCAAGGACCATGCTGCCAGATTGAAGCGCATCCACGAGCGGTGTGCTGGCCTCATTGAAGCCCATACGCCCGATCACTTCGCGGTGGAGGCTCCATTTTTCGGCAAGAATGTGCAGTCCATGCTCAAGCTCGGTCGGGCACAAGGCGTGGCGCTCGCTGCAGCCCTGGTCCGTGAGGTGCCGGTGGCCGAATATGCCCCGCGTCGGGTCAAGCAGGCCATCACCGGATCGGGCGCCGCGTCCAAGGAACAGGTGGCCGGCATGGTGCAGCGGACGTTGAAGATTGCCGATGCCGACATGCCGCGCGACCTCGATGCGACGGACGGCCTCGCCGTGGCACTGTGCCACCTCTACGAGATGGGCACACCCACCCTCGGCGGAAAGGGCGGCGGCTGGGCCGCCTTCGTCCGCGAAAACCCTGGCCGCACGCGCTGATTTTTGACCGACCTTGTGAACAGCATGTCGGCGTATCGTCCTCTTCCCGTGACCCTTCCGTTTCCGACGCCCCGCGAGGAGGTGTTCGAATTGCTGCACGGCATCTGGGACCGCAACTGGCTGACCAACGATGGTCCGGTGCTGAGGGAGCTTGAAGCCGGGTTGGCAAAAGCGGTGGATGTGGAGCACCTCAAGGTGGTCGGCAATGGGACTGTGGCCTTGCAATTGGCCTATCAAGCCCTGGGTCTTGAAGGGGAAGTCATCACCACGCCCATCAGTTATGTGGCCACGACGTCAAGCCTTGTCTGGGAACGCTGTACCCCGGTTTTCGTTGACGTGCTTCCGACAACGCTATGCATCGACCCATCCGCGATCGAAGCGGCCATCACTCCGAGGACAACGGCCATCGTGGCCACGCATTGCTATGGCCTGCCGTGTGATGTGGATGCCATCGCCGCCATCGCGGAGAAGCATGGTTTGAAGGTCGTTTACGACGCGGCCCATGCGGTAGGATCGACCTACCGGGGAAGCAGCCTGCTGTCCTATGGCGACATGAGCACGACCAGCCTGCATGCGACCAAACTGCTGCACGCCGTTGAGGGTGGCGCGGTCATCTCCCGCACGGCGCAATGGGACGAGCGGGTCCATTACCTCCGCAACTTTGGTCACGACGGCCCAGTGGAATTCAATGGAGTGGGCATCAATGGGAAGATGTCGGAGTTTCACGCCGCCGTGGGGTTGGTCAACTTGCGGCACTTCGAGGACATCCTGGCCCACCGGAAGGAATGCCATGCGCTTTACGATGCGGCGTTGAAGCATACGGCAGTGCGCAAATTGGAGGCTCCCGAAGGAACGAATTGGAATTGTTCTTACTACCCGGTTTTGTTCCAGTCTGAATCGGCGTTGAAGCATGCCTTTGAAGCGCTTCAAGCGGACGGCATCACGGCGCGCCGGTACTTCTATCCCAGCTTGGACACCCTCGATTACGTCCAGGACGCAGATTTACCCGTGGCCCACGATGTGACTCGCCGCGTGGCCTGCCTGCCGCTGATGTACCAGTTGACGGCCGACGACATCGAACGGGTCGCGGCCATCCTTCGCGCCACGGCCTGATTAGCGGGCAGAGACGTCGGGGGTGAGGAGCGTCTGGGTCGGGAAGGCGAAGTCGAGTCCGGCCGCGTTGAACCTTTTGAGAATCTCCAGATTGACTTCGCTCGGGCTGTGAGCCCAGTGGCCCTCTTTCTTGATGTAGTAGATGACCTTGATGTTGAGAGAGAAATCGCCGAAGTTGTCAAACCAGATGGTCGGCTCCTCCTGCAGGGTCTCGGCGCGCTCGGCGATGATGGCCCGGATGATTCCGATGGCTTCCTTCACCCGTTCGGGCGTGGTGTCGTAGGTCAGCCCCAACGTCAGCGACACCTTGCGCGCGGGCTCGATGGTCACGTTTTCGACGAAGCTGTCGGTGAACTTGAAGTTGGGGATGATGACCAGCCGGCCCGCCAGTGTGCGGAGCCGGGTGGATCGAATGCCGATTTCCTCGATGGTGCCGTCGTAGCCACCGATTTGGATGCGGTCTCCGACTTGGAAAGGCTTGTCCACGAAGACGGTGATGCCGCCGAAGATGTTGGACACGAAATCCTTGGCCGCCATGGCCATGGCCAAACCGCCGATGCCGACACCGGCGAGCAGCGCTCCGACATCATAGCCGGCGTTGTTGAGTGCCATGATCAGGCCCAATACCCAGATCAAGGAGCGGAGGCCTTTGCGCAGGATGGGCGCAAACTGGTCCATCATCGTGCTCTCCTTGCGGAGCGTGAAGGGCACGAAGTAGTTCATGATGACGGCGTCCACCAACCGGGCGATGCCCCAGGTGATGTTCAGCGCATAGGCCACCTTCATTGCAGCATCCACAAAATCGTCGACCCCGTCGCCGAAGCTCAGTTCGCCGTATCCCGTGCGCAGGGCGATGATGGTGAGGGCGAGCACCAAAGGCTCCTCCAGCTTGTCGACGATGAGGTCGTCCAAGTTGGAGCGGGTCTTGGCCGTCATGCGACGGGCCAGTCTGCCGACGACCTTGTAGAGAATGCGGGCGATGAGGATGCCGCCGACGGCCCAGCCGAGGGCCATGAGCCAGCTTTGGAGCGTGTTGCCGAGGAAGAGGATTTGGAGCATGTCCATGGGGCGAAGTTCGTTGGATTCTTAGAATCCCAAGGACAGTCCGCCACGGATGGTGGGATTGTCGTAAGGGTTCAATGAATTCTCGCTGACGTCATAGAGCAAGGTGATGCCGGCGCCGATTCGGTCGGTCACGCCTTGGTAGTAGCCGCCGCCGACCCACAGCATGTCCACCCAACGCCGACCGGATTCCAGCAACAAAGGCCCTGAGGCTTCGATGTTGATGTGCTCGGATTCGACGTGGACGAAGACCCGTGAAAACAGCTTTCGTCGGGCCCACAGGTTGCCTCCATAGAGGTGCTGGGTGTACTCGATGTCCTTCCACCGGTTGTAATAGTACGTCCCGCCGATGCCGACCATAACGTTCTCGGTAACGCGGTACCCAACCTGCGGTGTCCCGCCGATGAGGGTGATCGTGCCGAGTTGGAAAGCGCCGTTGCCGCCATAGGTGAGCCGCTCGCGAAAGCTGCGCTCGCTCAGCGGCCGTTGGTCTTTTCCGGCCGTGTTGACCCCCTGCTCGTCTGGATCGTACCACCAATCGCTCTGGCAGTAGGCGGCTGGCCCAAAGGCGAGCAGGATCATCAGAAGCAGGGAGCGCAGGGCCATGCTCCGAAAATAGCCCGGTATCTTCGCGGCCATGCAAGGCGACACGGCAACTTTCCGCAACGGTGCAGACCTGCGCATTGGATTCCTCGGCGGCGGCCAGCTCGGCCGGATGACCATCCAGGCGGCACTCGACCTCGACTACCGCATCCACATCCTCGACCCGGACCCACAATGTCCGTGCGCCCGGATCGCCCACCAGTTCACGCAGGGCGACCTCAATGATGCCGAAGCGGTCATCGCCTGGGGCCGCACCCTCGACGTGGTGACGGTGGAGATCGAGAACGTCAGCATCGAAGGCCTTACCGCGCTCAAGGCGATGGGGGTGCAAGTGTTGCCGGACCCGTCTCACCTCGCGCTCATCCGAGACAAAGGCGCCCAAAAGGAGTTCTACGCCAGCCACGGCATTCCGACCTCGGACTTCGCGCTGGTCGGAGACGGTCGGGCTGAGGTATTGTCTCGAGGCCTGCCCGTCGTGCAGAAGCTGCGGACGGGTGGTTACGATGGCCGTGGTGTGCAGGTGATTCGAACGGAGGCCGATGCTGTCGATGCTTTCGATGCGCCCTGCGTGCTGGAGGATGCCGTCGACATCGACAAAGAGCTCAGCGTCATCGTGGCCCGGTCTACGACAGGCGAGGTCAAGACCTATCCGGTGGTGGAGTCCGTCTTTAATGAGTTGAACCTCGTCGACTACCTCGTAGCGCCCGCGCGCATTTCCGAGGCGGTGGCCGATGAGGCCCGCCGCGTGGCCCTGTCCGTGGTGGAAGCCATGGATTTCGTGGGCTTGCTCGCCATTGAACTGTTCCTGGACAAGGAGGGCCGGATCCTGGTCAACGAGGTTGCCCCCCGCGCTCACAATTCTGGCCACCACACCATCGAGGCGTGCGGCACATCGCAGTTTGAGCAGCATTTGCGGGCCATCCTCGGTCTGCCCCTCGGCGACACGTCCCAGTGGACGGCGGCGGCCATGCTCAATTTGATTGGCGCCCCGGACGCCAGCGGCGCCCCGGTCTACCCCGGCTTTGGCACGGCGCTCGCTGAACCGGGCCTGCACCCCCACATCTACGGCAAGGCGGCGGTGCGCCCCGGACGGAAGATGGGCCACGTGACCCTCCTTGCCAAGACGGCCGACGCGGCCGAGCAGCGCGTGAAGGACCTGCGCGACCACATTTCCACAGTCCACGCACATTGAAGTCGGTTGCAATGAAGTACGCCGTGATGCAACCATATTTCATTCCTTATCTCGGTTATTGGCAGATGATGGCGGAGGTGGACGTTTTCGTGGTTTATGATGACGTCCAGTTTGTAAAGAGCAGTTGGATCACGCGCAATCGTATGATCGTAGCGAATGAGCCATCGTGGATCTCTTTGCCGACAAAAAAGACATCGCTTAAATCGGCAATCAATACCATTTCTCTTTCATCTGATTTATTGCCGAATTTTTGGAAGAAGATGAGGCGGACAATTTTGACCAACTACGCAAAGGCAGAGGAGTTGGATGAGTTGATGCGATGGGTTGACGTATTGGAGAGCTTGTCATTCAGGCATTTGAACCTCTCAGACTTCTTGTATAATCATCTAGTTTGGGTAAACAATGAGCTTGAATTAGAGACGAATCTGATTCGTTCTAGTGAAATGTCTGTGCCGTGTGATTTAAGTCGGGTTGAGCGGCTTGTGGCTTTTGGGCGCGATGTAAAGGCTAGTA
>MDTG01217169.1_pt1 | contig 12353 bp, 11 predicted proteins | sample 811421 | NCBI WGS metagenome assembly MDTG01 (sample SAMN05326645, study PRJNA326480) | marine metagenome | isolation source: seawater | place: Pacific Ocean: South East | collected 2011
CAATAACTTTGGTGGAGGCGGTGATGACCACATTGGCACCCAATACAGCTTCTTTTCCAACTCTGGCTCCCTCTACCACGATACACCTTGATCCTACAAAAGCATTGTCCTCTACGATTACCGGTGCGGCCTGAAGGGGTTCCAAAACACCTCCGATACCCACACCACCACTGAGGTGTACATTTTTTCCAATTTGAGCGCAACTGCCTACAGTAGCCCAAGTATCCACCATGGTTCCAGCATCTACATATGCACCGATGTTGACATAGCTGGGCATGAGAATGACCCCATTGGAAATATAAGCCCCGTGTCGGGCAATGGCATGGGGAACGACCCGTATGCCTTTATCCTTATAGCCTCTTTTGAGAGGCATTTTATCATGAAACTCCATGGGGCCCGCTACCAAGGTTTCCATCTTTTGGATGGGGAAGTAGAGCACTACTGCCTTTTTGACCCATTCGTTGACCTGCCAACCCCCATCAATGGGACTGGCCACTCTTAATTTTCCAATATCTAATTGATTAATGACTTCTCTGATGGCTTCTTGGGTTTTACTTTTTTCAAGTAGTGATCTATCTTCCCAAGCAGATGCTATTATAGTTTGCATATTGTTTTTTTCAAAAATACTCAATTCAGTAGTTTTAATAGCCATTATTGTCTTCTCAAAAAAGTATATTTGTAAACACAATGGGGGTTTTAATAGGAATTGATTTTGGAAAAAAAAGGATGGGATTAGCACATACCGATTCTGAACAAATTATTGCCAGTGGATTGACCACCCTAGAGCCAAACAAAGCCTTATCATTTCTCAGTGATTATCAAAAAGAAACTCCGATTGAAAAATTTGTTGTTGGTCAACCTAAACAGAAAGACGGTAATAAATCTGACTTGGAAGAGGACATTCTACTTTTTATAAGTCGATTAAAAAAGTCATTCCCAAGGGTATCTGTTGTTCGCCAAGATGAGCGTTATACATCAAAAATGGCTTTTAATAGTCTGATTCAAACAGGAGTCAAAAAGAAGAAAAGAAAAGATAAAGCAATCATTGATGAAATCAGCGCAACCCTAATTTTACAGTCTTTTTTGATATCAACTTCTAAGCCGATTTAATGATTTTACCGATAGTGGCATATGGGTCTATTGTATTAAAAGTTAAGGCGTCTCCTGTGGATATAAAAGATCCCAATTTGGAAAAGTTGATTGCTGATATGTGGAAAACCATGTATAACGCAAATGGGGTAGGCTTAGCCGCTCCACAAGTTGGAGAATCAATTCGTTTGTTTGTTGTTGATGCCTCTCCTTTTGCTCAAAATGAGGAATTGACCACAGAGGAGGTTAAAGTTTTAAAAGATTTTAAGCAGGTTTTTATTAATCCAACTATTTTAGAGGAGACTGGTGAAGAATGGGATTTCAAAGAGGGTTGTCTTAGCATCCCAGAGATTAGGGAGGATGTTTCCCGAAAGGAAGAAATCACCATTTGTTTTTTGGATGAGGAATTAAAGGAACAAACTTTGAACTTGAATGGTTTGGCCGCTCGGATTGTGCAACACGAGTATGATCACATTGAAGGCATTTTGTTTACTGATAAACTTACTCCTCTTAAAAAAAGATTGTTAAAGGGTAAATTGAATAATATCAGAAAAGGCAATATAAATTCTGATTACAAAATGCGTTTTTCAACCAAAATAAAATAAAATGAGCGAATCTAATCTAGATAAAATATTAACCATTTCAGGTAAACCCGGTTTATTTCGAATGATCGCCCAAACTCGAACTGGTATAATCGCGACCTCACTAACCGACCAAAAGAAAATTGTCACCACTTTAGGACAACAAATAAACGTATTGTCAAAAATAAGGGTGTTTGGCTTGAAGGATGAAATGCCTTTAAATGACATTTTTGAAAGAATTTATAAGATGGAAAAAGGTCAACCCATTTGTGTTAAACCCAAAGTCTCCAAAGATGAATTGGAGTCTTATTTTTTTGAGGTTTTTGAAGATTATGATGAAGACCGTGTCTATTTTAGTGACATCAAAAAAATCATACAGTGGTACAATCTGCTGTTGGATTCAGGCCAATTTAAATTTGACCCGACAAAGGAGGAAAACCCCTCCAGAAATGAGGAAGCCTAAATGGGATCGAGAACAGCAAAACTAATTGCCTTCGGGCGTTTGCTTGACATTATGGATGAACTTAGGGAAAAATGTCCTTGGGATAGAAAACAGACTTTTGAGACCCTTCGTCATTTGACTATAGAGGAGACCTATGAATTGGGAGACGCTATTTTGGAGCATGATTTAGAAGAAATCAAAAAAGAGCTTGGGGATCTTCTCCTGCATATTGTTTTTTATTCCAAAATTGGTAGCGAGAAAAAGGCTTTTGATATTGCCGATGTAGCTAATGAAATTGTTGAAAAACTGATCCATAGACATCCACATATCTATGGTAAAACAGATGTTGGAGATGTACAACAAGTGGTCAGAAATTGGGAAGAAATTAAGTTAAAAGAGGGTAAGAAAAGTGTTTTAGAAGGGGTCCCCAAAAGCCTTCCTGCTATGGTTAAGGCCTATCGAATTCAGGAAAAGGTATCTGGTGTAGGTTTTGATTGGGATAAAAAGGAAGCTGTATTTGAAAATATAAAAGAGGAGTTGGATGAGCTTAGGACTGAAATAGATGTTGGAGATTCAAACAAAATAGAGTTGGAACTAGGCGATGTGATTTTTTCACTCGTCAATTATGCACGATTTCTTAAAGTTAATCCAGAAAATGCATTGGAACGCACAAATAAAAAATTCATAAAACGGTTCGAATATGTTGAGAAAAAAACCAAAGAATCTCAAAGAAAAGTCAGTGATTTAAGTATTGAAGAAATGGAAGTTTTATGGCAGGAGGCTAAAAAAAAAGACTGACCTAGGCCTCAGTATCTCCATCTTCTCCATCGATTTCTAAAGGGACCTCTTCAACCGATGCATTTCTGGATGTCAATTCTCTTTTTAGTTTTCTGAAACGAAGTAGTTGTTCTTTGTGTTTTTCGATTTCAGATTTCAGTTTATCCAACTTGGAAGTAACATCTATAAATAGGGGATTTTCAGAGCTGGAATTCGAAAAATAATCTAGATTGTTTTCTAGCTGCCTTGCTTCTGCATTGAATTCTTCAATAACACTTTTAATTTTTAGAATTTCTCGAGACAGTTCATTTTCATCCTCTTTAAGGATTGTAATACGAATGTGGTTTTTAGCCTCTACTTTTATGTTATTTTCCATATCCGATTTGTCTATCAGAGTGAAGAAAGCTCTATTTAAATTTTCAACACTATTTGAATTTGTATTGCCTGTCAACTCTCCGAACTGACCGTATTCTTTCCATTGGTAATTGAAAAACTCTTTAAAGGGTTCTAATTCAGGAGGTATTTGAAAACCTTCGATTCCTTTAATAAAATCTTGTTTCTTTTGATAGGCATTTATCTCACTTTTCTTGATTCTCTGAAAACCAGATTTGATACGTTCAAAATAAAGATTGCATTGGGTACGAAATTCCCCCCAAAGCTGATTGGATAAATTTCGCTGAACAAACCCAGTTGTCTTCCAGTCTTTTTGAATGTTTTTCATTCGATCACTATAACTTCTCCAATCGTCATTTTCTAAGATTTCTTTTACTTCATTAATCAAGGCTTTTTTTAGATCAATATTCTTTTTTTGCTCTGCTTTTTGAAACTTGTAAAATTGATTCTTTTCCCGATTGATTTGTCGGCTAATTTCCCTGAATTTAGTCCATGTGGCTTTACTTTGTTTTTTAGTTACCTGTCCAATTGATTGAAACTCATCCCTCATTTTATTAAACTCTACGATTGTTTTTCGCCAATTATTGTGATTTTGCGGGGGATTATTTTTGATAGTATCCATTTTTTTCAAAATCGAGTTCTTTTTATTGAGGTTTTCTTCCAGAATATTGTCATATTCTTTGTCAAACTCTTGTCTTCTGGCGTGAATTATTTGACTGGCAGCTTGAAATCGAGTCCATAATTCTTCTCGATGTTCTTTGGCAACCGGCCCCAGATCGTTTTTCCACAACCGGTGAAGTGTATTGAGGTCGCGAGAGGCTTTTAGTATATCAGGTATTTTGGAAAGTTCTTCTGTCTGTTCGATGATTTTAGTTTTCTCTTCATAATTGTGTTTAAAATCCAAATCTCTCAATTCTCGATTCAGGTGAAGAAAATCATAAAATATTTCAGTATGGTGTTTATAGGTTTGCCAAATGTTGTTACTTTCTGTTCTGGGAACAGGTCCGGTCTTATGCCAGCTGTCTTGTAGATTTTTGAACTTTTTATATGAAGTATTGATGTTTTCATCAATGTTGATTAGTTCTTTTAAACTCTCGATGATCTCTAACTTTCTATCGAGATTGAGTTTCTGTGATTGTTCTCTTTCTTGATAATAGGTTCGTTTGTTTTTTTTGAATTCTCGGACAGCTTGATCAAAAACATTTTTGTATTGGGGTTTAAAATAAAAATCAATTTCATTTCCCCCTTCATTTATGAAAGCTTCCTTTCTTTTCTGAATTTCCGATTTGAAATTTATATCGAAAGTGTTGATAATTTCCTTGATATATTTATCATTGGAAATCCATCTTTCATTTTTAATTCTTTTTTGAAGATCTTCAACCAGTTCTGTTAAACTCAATTCACTAAAGTCTGTTTGACCTTCCTCTATGGTTTCAGATTTAATTTTACCCTGATTTTCCAGGGCTAATTCTTTCCGATTTTCGGAATCAGTGTCCATTTTGGATTTAGACTTGTTTTCTTCAGAGGCACCTTTAGGAGGATTAATCGTTTTTTTTGATCTAACTTTTTTCTCTTCCTGAGGATCATTGGCTTTGTCTTTTTTATTTGCCATATCAGGTAATGTTTGTAATAAAAAATTTTTAAAATTTACAAAAAAAAAAAATGCCTGCCTATTGATTCCAAATATCCCAGGACTTTTCAGCCTGGTATTCCAGCATTTTTTGTCCGTTTAAGATTTTACATCCTCTTTTTCTGCCCTCACTCAGAAACCGCGTTTCGGAGGGATTATAAATGAGGTCAAAGAGAATATGATCTTGTGTTAAGAATTGGTAGGGGAGTTCAGGAGCTTTTTCAATTTCAGGAAATGTTCCAACCGGGGAAGCATTTATGATTAACTGATGCTCTTGGATTATTGTTTTATCAATGGCTGAGTAATTTATAGAATTTCTCCCCTCTCTTCTAGATATGTGGGAAAATTCTATTTTCAATTTCTTCATGACATAAGCCACTGCTGAGGAAGCTCCACCAGTTCCTATTATTAATGCTTTATTAGGGCGTTTGCTGATGATTTCTAAAAGGGATTTTTCAAATCCATGTACATCGGTGTTGTGCCCACTAATGCTTCCATCCTCATGAAATTTTATAGTATTTACTGCATTCATTTTTTTTGCGCTTGGGGACAGGTGATCTAAAAAACGTAATACTTCTCTTTTGTATGGAGTGGTGACATTAAGACCGCAAATGTTCTTATGAGAGAAAACTTTTTTTAGTTCTTCGATTTGCTTTAAATCAAAGTTTTCATAACTGCAGTAGTTCAAATTTTCGGTTTCGAATTTGTGTTTGAAATATCCCCTCGAAAAAGAATAAGCTATATTCCTTCCTATTAACCCGTAACGCTTGGTCTTACTTCTTTTGGACTCCATATTTCTCCAACAAGCTAACTATTAGTATCCCTAAAATTATGAATAAATTGATGAACCAATAATTAGTGTTCAAAAAATTAGGCAAATAGTAATCATAGTATTCAATGATAGGATTTCCTAAGCTGTTGAAAAGCACTTCTCCTTCATTGTTCTTAAAAAAAACCTTGTTTCTCCAGGGCCAAATCACCCCTAGTGAACCTGCGATAAATCCAATGATAGTTGCCAATGTTACTTGTTTGAATTTTGTTAAAACAAAACTCAAGACATTAGAGAAAATAACCAGCCCTATTATAGAACCGACTGAGAAAATGACCGCTAATTGCAGTAGCTTCATTCGGGAATGATCTTCCATAAATTCGAAGTTAAATTGAATCAAATCGGTAAGGGTATAATAAATGGCATTGACTGAATCGACCAATAAAAGGGTATAGTTGCCCAGTAAAAGCAACAGAAAAGAACCTGATAAGCCGGGCAATGTCATGCCAGAAACACTAATGATTCCACAAAAAAGAACGAATAAGAGGGAGTCATTCTCAGCTGAGGGTTTAGATAGCATAATGAACAATCCTATGGAAAATCCTATGAGAAAAAAGAGGAATGTTTTTAAATTCCATTTTTCCAGCTGAAAGTAAACGAAATATAGTGAGGCGAGGATCATCCCAAAAAAGACCCCCAAAACCTGCATTTCAAAATTTTTGATTAAATAATCTAAAATTAAAGAGACACTAAAATAGCTGATTATTACTCCGGAAAAAAGTAAAATTAAAAAACGACCGTTGGTGAATTGGTAAAAAGGATGCCAGCCTCTTCGGATCAAAATGTAGAATGCTTTTAAATTGATTTTCTGGAGTGAATAAATCAACTCTTCATAAAACCCCGCCACAAATGCAACGATGCCTCCCGAAACTCCAGGAACCTTATTGGCGGCCCCCATTGCAATCCCTTTTAAAACTAGAATTAAATCATTTCGGTAAGATGTTTTGTTCTGACTCACTTTGGGGCCTTAAATTTTCTTTCTCTCCAAAATCCATACCAAGCAAAGGCCAGCTATGAAAAAAACAATAGCCAGCTCGAGTTGAGGATTCTCAGTATATTCAAAAGGAGAAATTGGCTTGGATAATATTTTGTTGTTTTCTCCTATGACCCATTGAAATTTTTGCTGCCAAGGCCACAATTTATTCAAGGCTCCAACCATAAGACCAATAAGTACTGCCATGGTTTTATCATGTTCTTTGTCAAACAACCAATTTAGTATGGAAGCAAAAATTCTCAATCCGAAAACGATGCCTAAAACAAATACAGAAAGTTTGGTAAAAGTGTGGATCATGAGTTCCACTTGCAGATTGCTCAAGCTTGTTATGGCGTTTTTGATCATTGCGATGACTGTGCTGTATGCTCCCAGTAAGAGAAGAATATAGGCACCGGAGATTCCTGGTAAGATCATGGCTATAATTCCAAAAAAACCGGATATGAACAAATAGAATAAACTTATTTCTCCATCAACTGGGGTCAATTGAGTTAAAACAAAAGACAAAGCGGCGCTAAAAAAAGCCAGTAAAGTATTGAAAACTCCCCATTGATCCAGTGAGTTTTTTAAAAAAAAAATACTGGCTAGTAACAATCCCAAAAAGAAAGCCCATAGTGGAATGGGATGTTCGTTGATTAGCCAGTCGATGGCAAAAGATAAGCTCAAAATGGCGATTATTATTCCCAAAAAAAGGAATGTCAGAAAGTTCCCGTTGATATTATTCCAAAAAGCTTTGATGCCTTCGGTCTTGATACTTTGAATATTTTTAAGGTTGATAGAGTCAATGGATTGAATGAGTTCTTTGTAAACTCCAAGTATTAGAGCAATTGTTCCTCCTGACACCCCTGGCATCAAATCTGCAGTGCCCATGGCTATTCCCTTTAAGAACAAAACAATTTTTTCTTTAGAAGTAAGATTTTTCAACAATCAAAATTTAGCACAATATAGAGCGAAAAACCGAATTAAAAGTTTATCCATGGTGGATTAAACTTTGATGAGTTCAGGAAATAAATGATTAATATTCCTTGGAATCTTGATCTTGTTTTTGATTTGCTTGAAAATAAGTTGTGCTTCGATTTTATTACCCAACCTGAATTTACATCCTGCCAAACGATACAATACAGAAGGGTTTTTTTCGTCGTATTGCAATGCTTGCTCTACTATTTTAAGAGCTTTTCTCCAATCATTGACCAGAATCAGGGAGTCCATCCACAAGGTCCAATTTTGTGCATCGTTATCCCCAAGTTTGATGGCGGTCTCACAACTAATAGCTGTTTCTTTATAAAAATTTAACTTGAAGTGAATAAGTGCGCTTTTCTTCCACAACCCTGAGCTGTCAGAGTTGGACTGTAAAGATTTTTTAACATAGTATTGTGCCTTGAGGTAATCTTTGTTGTCGATTAGAAAATCGACAATAGTCATCCAGCTTTTTTCATAGCTAGGTTCAAGTTTTATCGACTCCTCAAGGTATTTAATGGCCAATTTTTCATTTCCTAATTTTAGGTGACAAAGGCCAATTCTGTGATTCACAAAAGCATTGGGGTCGTTGAAATTTAGAGAGAATTGATAGTTATCAATGGCTTCATTGATCCGTCCTGTTTTTTCAAGTAATTTTCCTTTTTCGATATAGGCACCTGTAAAACATTCATCACTGATGATGGCAAATTCAAAAGCAGAAAGAGCTTCTTCTGGTTTATTTATATTGATATATATTTTACCAAGTTGGTGCCAAGCAACTTCATTGTATGGATCGATTTCAAGAAGGTTATTCAAAGTATTGATAGCTTGGATTTCTTCACCTAATTGCTCGTAACAATACAATAGATTATAGAGCGACTGATAGTCTAGCGTATTTTCTTTTACGCATTTGTAAAAGTATTTTTTAGCTTTAATGTAGTCTTCTAAGAAAAGGTACTCCATACCCAACAAGCTCCAGGTTTCAATTGGCTCATCGGTTATTTCTAATGCCTGTTCAAGAAACTGAATGGCTTTGGGGTGGTCTTTTTTTTTGGAGGAAATATTAGCTCTTTGCAACAATATTTCTTCGTGGTCAGGAGATATTCTTTCGATTTCAACAAGCAAATCTTCGGCTTGTTTGTGCTCCCCATCAAAAATAAGTATTTCACTCTTCAGTAGCATCAATTCTACATTTTGAGGATGTTGTTTCATCCCCATTTTTAAAGCTTTTTTGGCAAGGTTAAATTGGGCGAAATCAATGTAGTGGTGAATGATATTCTCAAATTCAAGGCTATCAAAGAACAATACTTGGTTTGTTCTGAGCATTTGTTCAAATTTGGTTAAGGAGGGATTCGTGTCTTCCGATAAATTATCGAACATAAGGTTTAATTATTTACCTAAAAATATAGAAGATTAGAGGATTCATTTGGGAGGGTGGTTTATTCTTTTCAACAAAACTATTAACATTAATTTAGATTTCATCAAGGGTTTCCTTGATGATTTGGCATCCTAGGACAATTTCTTCCTCACTAATATTTAAAGGAGGACTGATTCTTATCGCATTTTGTTCCCATAATAACCAAAACAATAGAAGGCCTTTTTCTATACAACGGGGTACTAACAAATTCGGAATTTCAGGCCTCTCAAAAATAGGGGCTAACATCAACCCCTTTCCTCTGATATTTTTGATCATTGAATGCTTAAGGTTTTTTCTGAATATTTTTTCTTTTTTGTCAATCTGTTGGATCAATTTTCTCGAAATAATCTCATTGATGGTAGTTAATGCTGCTGTGGCAATGACAGGGTTTCCACCAAAAGTCGTTATATGCCCTAATTTAGGATGATCCTCTAACATTTGCATCATTTTTTTGGAGGCTGAAAAAGCCCCAATCGGTAAGCCTCCCCCTAGTGCTTTTCCCATAATGACGATGTCAGGAGTTATATCAAAATGTTCAAAACCAAACATTTTACCTGTTCGTCCAAATCCCGGTTGAATTTCATCAAGAAGCAGTATCGCGCCTTTAGCCTCACATCTCTTTTTTACTTTCTTCAAGTAATCATCATTCGGTAAAATAAATCCTGCCCCACCTTGAATGGTTTCCAATAAGACCGCAGCGGTACTTTCACTGATCTGGTTTAAGTCTTTTTCCTGGTTAAAGTCAAGAAAACGCACTCCGGGAAGCAGGGGTCGGTATCCTTTTTTTTGTTTTTCATAGCCCAATAAACTTAATGCGCCATGCGTGCTTCCGTGATATGATCGGTGGGCGGCAATCAGTCCGGATCTTTGGGTCACCCGTTTTGCGAGTTTTAGAGCGCCCTCTATGGCTTCGGTTCCTGAGTTTGTCAAATAAACGACTTCGTGATTTCTGGGGAGTATATCGACCAGTTTTTTACAGAGCGCTACTGCCGGAGCTTGAGCAAATTCTCCGTAAACCATCACATGCATGTATTTTTCAATTTGGGATTTAAGGGCACTGACCACTTTTGGATGTGAATGACCCAAGGGAAGTGCTGATACACCTGCTATAAAATCCAAATAGGATTTGCCTTTGGTGTCATAGAGATAGCTGCCGCTTGCACGCTCGATTTCCAAGCCTAGGGGATGAGGAGTGGTTTTGGCTTGATATTTTAAAAAATCTTTTAGCATTTATTCATCTATTTTTTTCCAGAAAATCCTCCGGTACACTCATCTCTTTTATTTCGGTGGGTTTAAATTGATTATCTTCTTCGCTAAAAAGCTCAAGGATAGTATTAGGTCTTTCATCTTCTCTCCATACAAAACCTTCGAGTTTTCTTTCGTTGAGGGATAAATCCTTTTCTGGAAACAAATCCCCGTCTGGACTGACAAAGAAAGTAATGTCCTCAATCTGATTTTCTCTGGTAACCATTTTCAGTCGGCTGCATGTAGTCTTGTCAATCCCGATCAATTCATTGTCTTCGTCTGAGTACATATAATAGATGACCTCGGTATTTTTACTAACATCAATCTCGCTGAGCTCTCCCTCTTTAAAAAGACCATCGAGTAATCCTCCTTTAATTTGATTAAAACCATTGTAGCTTATTGAATCTTTTTCAATAATCCAACTGTTCCCAACAATTTTAAGGGAATCCAGCTTTTTGGTTTTCATGTCAGAGGTGAGAAATATCTCATCTCCGGACATTTGACTTTTTCCAAACCAAAGAATAGGGTTTTTGGAATTTTTTTGACTGGCCGTTAAAATTTGAGTTTCTTTACGACTCAGGGGTAGTTTTAGAAACTTGATTAGTCCCGTGCTTTGATCCAAATGAAGAGAGTCGGATTTCCCCCTCAGATCTTTCTTAAATACTCTGACATCATAGTATCCTCTTAAAATTTTTTTTTCTGTCGGTCCTGTTGCTATTAGAGTATCGGCATGTATGTAGAGTGAGTCTTGATCAATAATGTTGATAGCCAAGGCCCTGCGAGTTATGATGGCAGAATCTTTGGCCTTGAAAATTTCACCATAATGTCCATTGATAATGGATTTGTTTAGGGTGTCAATTACACTGATGTTATTTGTTGCAGCAGCATAATTTTTTTCGTTTTCAAAATACAAACTGTCACCTCTGATTTCTTTGTTGTCATAGAAAATGACTGCGTTTTTTTGGAAATTACCTTTTTGAAATTTGGTATTATAATCTCCCTTTTCACAGTAGATATCGTATTCTTCACCAACAATGGTTGTCTTCCCGTAGAAGTAAGCCTTATCACTTTCAGTAAAATAGTCCAGTTGTTGAGATTTCAGTTCGTATTCCGGATCGTCAATTTTTACCCTAGAAATGAATCGATATTTTTTTTCATCCATAAAGTAGATTCCTCTGATACTAGTAAGTTTTCTTTTTTCATCTACTATGGTTCCAAAAGAGTTGTAAAATGCTTTGGAATTGGCCCGATCCAAATAGAGGGTGTCTGTTTTTAGATTCATATCGGGTCGTTCAAGAACAACTTTCCCCCATGCTTTGGCTAGTTTACTGCTTCCATCGTACTCGATTTGATCACATGTCATTTTCAAAGTATCTCCTTGGGAGAAGACCACATCACCATTGGCTCTGAAAAAATTCTCCTTGGGATAGAAATAGGATACATTTGATTTGATCAGAGCGCCTTCGTGAAAAAGGTGTACTCTGATTCCTTCTTTTTTAACCAATATATTGGCACCTGGAAATCTGAATTGATCTTGGGTGGAGCCTCCAGCTTGAATGATTTCAATAATCTTTGGCTCCACTTGAGCTGTTACTTTCTCTATCGCCAATAGAAAAATAAGCTGAAGTATACCGATTTGAATCTTCTGTCTCACAGTAAGTTGTTATTGGAGCTAAAATAAAAAATCTACCTCATAATGGTCTGTTTTCTGTCGGGTCCTACAGAAACAATTTTTATAGGTGTCTTGAGTTCTCGCTCCAAGAAATGAATATAATTTATAAAATTTTTGGGGAGTTTTTCGACTGAATTGATTTGAGTTAGATCTTCCTCCCATCCAGCAAATTCAATGAATTCTGGCGATACAGATTCGGGATTGATGTCAAAAGGAAAGTGATCAATAAGTCCCTGCTCTGTTTTGTATTGATTACAGACTTTGATGATATTGAGGCCAGAGAGCACGTCTCCTTTCATCATCATCAGTTGGGTAACACCGTTGATCCGA
>MDTG01264148.1_pt1 | contig 12353 bp, 9 predicted proteins | sample 811421 | NCBI WGS metagenome assembly MDTG01 (sample SAMN05326645, study PRJNA326480) | marine metagenome | isolation source: seawater | place: Pacific Ocean: South East | collected 2011
TAAGAGCAGACAGCAACGGTCAACACATAGTCGGATTGGGCCTAGATGATATTATTGCGGTGGCCTCATCCGATGCAGTTCTCGTGAGCAAGAAATCCCGCTCTCAAGAAGTGAAAGATCTTGTTGCCGTTTTGCAGAAAAAAAATATCAGTCAATCAACACAATCTCTCAGAGATCATAGGCCATGGGGATGGTTTGAAGTTTTAGCCGCAGATTCCAATTTCAAAGTGAAACGGATATTTGTCGAACCTATGGCATCTTTGAGCTTGCAGAGCCACAAATACCGTTCTGAGCATTGGGTGGTCGTGAAAGGGAAAGCAAGGACAACCATAGATTCTCAAATTAGAATTCTTGGTAAATCTGAGTCAGTTTATGTACCAACAGGCGCAGTCCATAGATTAGAAAATCCTGGCGAAGAGCCCATGGAATTGATTGAAATCCAGACCGGTACATACTTGGGCGAGGATGACATAGTTAGATATGAGGATAAATATGACAGAGAGTAAGGGAATCGACCGAAATATTCTCTGTGCTTTAGCTACTTAACGGAAGCAGACAAATCTTTAAAATTTTTTTTCAGGAGTTTTATGGCGAGCAAAGTTGCACTCATAACGGGTATTACAGGGCAGGACGGATCGTACTTGGCCGAATTGTTGTTAGAGAAAGGATACGTGGTTCATGGTATAAAACGACGGTCCTCATCATTTAATACCAGTAGGATAGATCATATCTTTCGGGATCCGCACGAGGAAAATGTGAATCTTAAATTGCATTATGGCGATCTTTCAGACTCTTCAAACTTGACCAGAATCCTTTCAGAGGTGAAGCCTGATGAAGTCTATAATTTGGGTTCTCAGAGTCATGTGGCGGTAAGTTTTGAAAGCCCAGAGTACACCGCGGATATTGGGGCTTTAGGAACGCTTAGATTGCTTGAGGCGATTCGATTTCTCAAGCTTGATGGGTCAACCCGCTTTTACCAAGCCTCTACATCAGAGTTATATGGGTTAGTTCAAGAAACGCCGCAATCTGAGAAGACACCATTCCACCCTAGATCACCGTATGCAGTTGCGAAACTCTATGCACACTGGATTACAATTAACTTTCGAGAGTCCTACGGAATGTATGCTTGCAATGGTATTTTATTCAACCATGAAAGTCCCAGACGAGGCGAAACATTTGTTACGCGAAAGATTACGCGTGGCCTTTCGAATATAGCTATGGGCTTGCAAGAATGCTTATACATGGGAAATATTGATGCACTGAGGGATTGGGGACACGCAAAAGACTATGTTGAGATGCAGTGGTTGATGTTACAGCAGGATCAGCCGCGTGATTTCGTCATTGCAACTGGGGCGCAGCATTCTGTTAGGCAATTTATCATCTGGGCAGCTGCAGAACTTGGCATTCAGCTGGATTTCCGGGGATCTGGCGTTGGAGAGTATGCGATTGTAAATAGTATTTCAGGGGATAAGGCACCGTTTGTCCAACAGGGCGATGTGCTTGTTAGAATTGATCCCTCCTATTTTAGGCCCGCTGAGGTCTCATCTTTGCTGGGGGACCCCTCAGAGGCTCGTCAGCTTTTGGGTTGGGAGCCCAAAATAGGCGTTCGGGAGATGTGCGCTGAAATGATAGTTTGCGACCTAAAAGACGCTCGTAGAATGCGACTTTTGCTAGAAAACCAATTGGATCTCCCAAGGTCTATTGAATTTTAGAGGACTCCTATCATATGGCTCCGAAGCTTTTACTGACAGGTGGCTCTGGGATGGTTGGGAAAAACGTTTTAGAACATCCCAAAGCGCTCGAGTGGAAAGTTCTCGCTCCTAGCTCTAAAGACCTTAATTTACTAGATTCGGATAGCGTTTTAAAATATCTCCGAGAAAATAAACCTGATATTATTGTCCATGCAGCAGGATTAGTGGGTGGTATTCAGTCCAATATTGAGGACCCAATTTCCTATTTGGATCAAAATTTACTTATTGGACGAAATATTATAATTGGAGCCTACCGATCTGGAGTGAAGAGATTTCTGAACATCGCTTCTAGTTGCATGTACCCCCGAAATGCTGAGAGTCCGCTGCAAGAAGATAGCATCCTCAGTGGTGAATTAGAGCCAACCAATGAAGGCTATGCACTCGCAAAAATAGTATCTGCAAGATTTTGCGAATACATTCAAAAAAGAGATCAGACGCTGTCATACAAGTCATTAATACCTTGCAACCTGTATGGTCGATTTGACAAATTCGGGGCGAAAAACTCCCATCTGGTCGCTGCGATTATTCATAAAATCCACAACGCAAAGATTAATGGGGAAGGCGTGGTAGAGATTTGGGGAAACGGTTCCGCGAGAAGGCAGTTCATGTTTGCATCAGATCTTGCCGATGCAATCTTTAAAGCAGCACACGAAATTGACAGCATTCCCAATCTAATGAACATAGCTCCTTCTGAGGACTTTTCAGTTGATGATTATTACAAGATGGTTAAAAAAATCTTGAATTGGAATGGGACGTTTACTCATGATCTGTCCAAGCCGGAGGGAATGCAAAAAAAATTGGCGTCAACTCATTTGCAAAGTCTTTGGGGTTGGCAACCGAAGACAGGGCTTTCAGAGGGCATTAAAGAAGCTTACAGATATTATTGTTTGGAAAGTGGCTTCGAAGTCGACTAAGCCTAGGAAAGCGAACCATCTTGAATCACATTCAACATTTGGTTGTAGACTTAATTTTAGTTAGGGAGCTAGGTTTTTTTGGTCTTTAAATTGCTTTTAACGCTTCGATTGCCTCAGGTATGGGGTAATGTTGATTGCCGACGAAAACCCCGTTTCTATCAATGTATTCCGCATTTTCCAAAGGTCCGGCTAGAGAATAATCATAGAATTTCATGACTTCATGCTTCGTAAAATTTCCTGAAACGATTGGCCGGCACTCGAAACCTTTTTTATGAAGCAAATTAATTAATTCATTTCTGGTCAGATTGGAATCAGGGCGAATTACTAAGGAAAATCCGAACCAGCTACTTTGGCCAATCTCCTTCTGTATTATCAAATCAGGATGATGGGATAAATTTCTTTGGAGAGCAATACCGTTTCGTCTCCGTCCTTCAATGAGTTTTGGCAACTTTTTTAGTTGCTCTGTTCCAAGCGCACCCGATAACTCAGTTGGCCTAAGATTATAACCTGGAAGTATGAATCGCCAAGATTCCTCAAACTCATCGGACGATTTTTTACCGATAAGCTTGGTTTCTGTTGGGAGATTTCGTGTCCATCCGTGAGCTCTAAGCGCTAACATTATGTGGTATAACTCTTCATCATCGGTAATGACCACCCCACCCTCCATGGTGGAGATGTGATGAGAATAAAAACATGAAAAGGTACCCATTATTCCGAATGATCCCGCATATTCTCCGTCATATTTTGAACCCATGGATTCACAATTGTCCTCTAAAATTATGATATCCTTTCCGAGAGTAATATCTTTGATCCTAGAAAAATCGTTCGGATTGCCAAGAAGATTTACAACCATAATTGCCCTAGTTTTGCTTGTCACGGCTGACTCTAGCGCATCAATATCATAATTGAGGGTATTTAAATCGGCGTCTACAAACTTCAGATGCAAGCCATATTGATGCAGAGGTGCTATGGTTGTTGACCAAGCTATGGCAGGAACGATTACCTCATCTCCTCTTTTGAGTTGGAGGCTTGTATTCGAGCAGAAGAAAAGAGCTGCTGTCATAAGCAAGTTGGCCGATGATCCTGAATTAGCCATCACGGCATATCTGGCACCGAAAAACTCGGCGAATTTTTTTTCAAAGCGGCTAACTTCAGTGCCCATTGTGAAGACTCCACAATCTATCACACGCTGCATGGCGCGCGATTCATGAATGTCCCATGATGACGAAGCTAACGGAAATTTTGCTTTCAATTTTTACCTCTCTTAAGATCTAACAGCCACATTTTTTAGCCGGGTGCCCTTACAAATGTCCGAAATTACAATCAGATCAATATTTGAGAAATTCCAGTTTCTAAGATCGCTTGGCTTAACCGTCTAGTTTAATGAGTAATTTTTGTGTGGCCAAATGGAAACGAATTATAACTAACTGTCCAGAGCAAGAATTATATCTGAATCAGATTACGCAATTGCATATATATATTTTATACTAAAAGGAGAAACGCTGGGTGATATTGGCCGAGGGATTATGACGATTCTTATAACTGGTGGGGCTGGCTTTATTGGTGGTGCTGCCGTTAGATACATTTTGAAGCATACAGAATATAAAGTTGTGAACATCGATAAACTGACATATGCCGGACATCTTTCTTCATTAGCTGGCGTGGTAAATAGCAGTCGATATCACTTTTACAACTCTGATATTTGTGATCGCGACTTGTTGCGTGAGGTTTTTAAACGGCACAAGCCTAAAGCTGTGATTCATATGGCAGCTGAGACTCATGTTGACAGATCAATCTCGCATGCTGAGCCTTTTATGACAACAAATATTATGGGCACTTTTGTATTGCTTGAGGCCACAAGAGATTACTTAGAAGGATTGTCTCGGAATGCTCGAAATTCTTTCCGTTTTCAACACATTTCTACCGATGAGGTATTTGGAGACTTAAAGGCTTCCGATTCAATGCGAGTTGAGTCAAGCTGTTACGCACCGTCATCGCCCTATGCAGCAAGCAAGGCGTCAGCTGATCATCTGGTCAGAGCTTGGGGACGCACCTATAATATGCCGATATTGATATCCCATTGCGTTAACAACTATGGTCCTTATCAGTTCCCAGAAAAATTGATACCGAAAATGATTATAAATGCGGAAAGGGGGGAGTTGATGCCTCTTTATGGAAATGGGACACAAATAAGAGATTGGATCTATGTTGATGACCACGTACTTGCTTTGATGAAAATTTTAGAGCAGGGGAAACCTGGTCATACCTACAATGTTGGAGGCCATATTCAGAAAACTAACATTGAGGTTGTTGAAACAATTTGCGACATTTTGGACAAGTTAATCGCTCAAAAGCCCAAAGGAATTAAAAATTATAGAGACCTTATAACTTTTGTCGCGGATCGTCCTGGGCATGATCATCGTTATGCTATTGACGCGACGAAAATCGGTCGAGCGTTGGGTTGGAAAGCGAAACAAACGTTCGAGTCTGGCTTGCTCAAGACCATAAAATGGTATCTCAACAATAGGGCCTGGTGGAAGCAAGCACGGTCTGATGGTTAATTTTAAAATCACAATTGGTGCATAAATATGAAACCTCAGTTTAAAGGGATAGTTTTGGCGGGGGGATCGGGCACGCGCTTGCATCCAATAACTATGGGAGTATCGAAACAGTTATTACCTATATATGACAAACCGATGATTTATCATCCAATTTCGGTACTTATGCTGGCGGAGATCAGAGAAATTTTAATAATCTCGACACCTAGTGATATTCCCAATTATCAGAGGTTGCTCGGGGATGGCAGCCAATTTGGCGTAGCATTTACTTATGAAATTCAGCGAAATCCAGATGGACTGGGCCAAGCATTTTTGATAGGCAAAAGATTCATCGACGAAAAAAACACCGCGCTCGTTTTGGGCGATAATATTTTCTACGGCCATCAATTTTCAGATATCCTCAGGACAGCAACAAAGATTGAATCAGGAGCAACAATTTTTGGTTATCACGTAAAGGATCCCGAGAGATTCGGGGTGATTGAATTTGATGGGAATGGAAATCTTGTGTCGATAGATGAAAAGCCCGAGTATCCGAAATCAAACTGGGCTATTCCGGGCCTTTATTTTTATGATAGTGATGTGGTCGAAATTGCTGAGTCATTGCCTCGATCATCACGCGGAGAGTTAGAGATCACAGATATAAACAATGAATATTTGGAGCGAGGAGACCTTCGAGTGGAGCGGTTGGGCAGGGGTATAGCCTGGCTTGATTCCGGCACTCATGACTCACTGCTTAATGCCAGCCATTTCGTTCAAACTGTGGAGCAACGTCAAGGTTTAAAGATAGCTTGTCTGGAAGAGATTGCCTTCCTCCAGAATTGGATATCGGTTGACCAACTTCTCTCGCAAGCTGAGAAGTATCACCTGACAAGCTACGGGGAGTATCTCATCCAAGTGGCGAATGGTTTCCGATGAAGGTATTAGCGTCTAAACTGGATGGCTGTGTGACTATTGAACCGATGATTCACAGGGACCATAGGGGTTTTTTTATTGAGGTGTTTCAGGTAGCTCGCTACGCTGAAATTATAGGAACTAGTTTATCTTTCGTTCAAGATAACTACTCATTTTCAACCCGCGGCGTATTGCGTGGGTTGCACTTCCAAAGAAAACGACCTCAGGGCCGATTAATAAGAGTGGTATCGGGAGAAGTTTTCGATGTTGCGGTAGATATCAGAACGCAATCAAAGACTTTCGGCCATTGGAATGCGGTAACACTTTCCGAGCAAAACAGAAGACAGGTCTGGATTCCCCCCGGGTTTGCACATGGGTTTTTAGTTCTGTCTGAGAGCGCAGGGCTTGAGTACAAGTGCACGGAATACTACGACCCAGATGACGAAGGTAACATATTATGGAATGATCCAAAGCTGTCTATTTCTTGGCCAACAGATGTGCCCATCTTGTCAGACAAAGATGCAAATGCTCCACTATTTGATGACCTAAAATTATGAGGATACTTATCTTCGGAAGTAAAGGCCAAGTGGGAAGTTGTCTGCGCGATCAGTTCTCTCATACCGATTATGAAATGATTTATTCGTCGAGAGAAGATATGGATATAGGAAATTTACCCGCCACTTCTAAATTTATCATAGATTGCCATCCCGATGTAGTTATAAATGTCGCCGCATATACGGATGTTGATGCTGCAGAGCAGAATCCGGAAGCGGCAGAATTGATAAACCATAAGGCCGTTTCCAACCTTGCAGAAAGCTGTAAATGCATTGATGCTTGGTTGATTCAACTATCGACTAACTATGTTTTTGATGGCAATTCAGCTCGACCCTACGTCGAATTAGATCCCCCATCCGCTCAAGGCTCTTACGCAATTTCGAAGCTCTCTGGAGAGGACGCTGTTACGATTTCGGGCTGCAAGCATCTGATCATCAGAACCGCGTGGGTGTTCAGCGAACATGGGACAAACTTCTTAAAAACAATGCTAATCCATGCGAAGAAAAATGATCGATTGAGCCTCGTTGCTGATCAAATCGGCTGCCCGACTTATGGGCAGGATATTGCAAAAGCAGTGTTGAAATGTGTGATAGAAATTCAAAAAGATCGCTGCCCATCGGGGATATATCACTATTGTGGGAGTGATGCATGCTCATGGCTCCAGTTTGCTGAGATGATTTTCTCTAGGGCAAAGGCTTATGGCTGGCATGTGCCTAAAAAGCTTCACTCAGTAAGAGCAATCGATTACTCGACTGCGGCATACCGTCCAGCTTATGGCGTTCTTGATTGCAGTAAGTTTTTCTCGACATTCGACATATCGGTTCCCGATTTTCCCAAGGGTATAGAGCATACTTTTGAAGCTTTAGGGAGTCCGCACTCTTGAACCGGAAAGCACTAGCTATCCGCGAGTTGGATTTGTTGATGATAAAAATGTTAGGTGCAACTCAGTCGAATAATTTATCACTTAGAATAATATGTTAGGTTGATTTAGAGTAGAAAATTTTATGAGGCAGTGACCGACTGGGCTGAAGACGCCATCTATCTTGACAATTAGCTTTTTATTGACTCAGATACTGGTCATAAGTGGATTGAAGAAAAAGTTTTATATTGGATTCTGCATGGAGGATGGTTGGATATGGCGTTAACTAGAGGTGAGGCGCTTTAGAAAGGTTCCCATGCACGTCAGGCTAATCATAAAGGCTATGCTCAGAAGTACAATAGAGCGATTTAAAATATGGATTCGAAGCGTTGCATAGACAGTCATAATATGGATATTTTGTTTTTCTTGGATAGCACGATTGACTAATTGCGTTGTGTTTCGTTCTCTTTGGCGATAATTAACCGAGCAAAGCTTTTCAAATAAGCTTGGTAAAACCGATAACAATATGAGTTTCTGTGGGTTTCAGGAAGGAAATTAAGACATTTGCATGGAATCATTCATTCGCGACGCGTTAAAAAGGGGCATAGAAGCATTCCAAGCGGGTAAAATTAAGGATGCCCGAGCTTACTTTTCAGACATTCTTGACGCACAACCTATGAACGCTGATGCGAATCACAATATGGGTATTCTTGAGCTCGCCAACAACCGGGCAGGGCAAGCAGTCGCCTTTCTTAAGGCAGCACTTGAGGTAAGTCCTGATAAAGACCAATATTGGATCAGTTATATTAGTGCCTTGATTAAAGCTAATAATATTGATGAAGCTAAAATTATCCTAAATCTTGCGAAGAAGAGGGGTGTGAATACCGCATCGTTAATCCAGCTTGAAAAAGATAATTTTGTGTCGCCCCCCCAGTTTTTCTCACTTGCAGGACGTCCCGCTAATTATCAGTTGCAGATGCTCACCGATGTTTTTCAGCAGGGAAAATTTCAGACTGTTCTGCGCTTGAGCGATCCAATTGCAGCGGAACTAAATCGCTCTGAGGTCTTTCAAAATATTCGGGGAGCGGCTTATGCCGCGCTTATGGAACCTGCAAAAGCGAAAGCCTGTTTCCAAAAAGCACTGGAGATCAATCCTCAGAATATCGATGCTCTTAACAATAAAGGTAACATTCTTTTTTCTACGAACGAATTAGATCAGGCAATTGCATGTTTTGAGCAAGCTATTGATATAAACCCGAGGTATGCTGAAGCTCACTTTAATCTTGGAAGAGCCTATTGCGCAAAAGGCGAATTTTATTCGGCCATAAAAAGCCATACTCGAGCACTGAAAATACGACCTGACTTTGTCGATGCACTTAACAGCAAGGGGACAGCGCTCAAAGAACTTGGAGAGCTAGATGTGGCGATAGACAGTTTTCAAAGGGCTATAGAATTGAAGGAAGACTTTTGCGATGCTTTCTACAATTTGGGAACTGTTCATGCCCAAAAAGGAGATTTTGATAGCGCGGAGATTTGTTTTAAAAAAGCAATTAACATTGGGGGAGAATCTCCTGACATTCTCAACAATCTTGGGATGGCACTTTTTTGCAAGGGCCACTTGGGAGAAGCGACCAAATCCTATTTAAAGGCTTTAGAATTAGATCGCGATTATTTGCCAGCACTCAGAAATCTCTTATTCCCGCTAAAAATTAACAAGTTACATAATGATCGTGAGGGAGATTGGTTAAACATTTTGCTAGGGAATTATGAGAGTAATCCAAGGAAATTGGAAACAGCAATTCTGAATTACAGAGTGCATGAAGGTGGGCCACGAGCAAAAATGATGTTGGAGAATGTCGTAGAACTTTTTGCCGAATTATGCCCAACGAGAATCTCAAATCCACTTGAGCCGACAGCAAAGGAGTCACTCGAGATAAAGTTGCCTGAATATTTTGTGTCTTTATTATATTTTGGTAGAAGCGGCACTGGGTTACTGCATAGCTTGATTGATGGGCACTCTCAAATCTCTACCCTACCCAGTGTGTATTTCAGTGAATTTTTTGATGTCAGGACCTGGAATAAAATCACTGCTGGAGGTTGGGAGGAAATGGCAGACCGATTTATCGCTCTTTACAAGGTGCTTTTTGATGCTGGTGCACCCAATCCAGTGCCAACGCGGGGCGGTTGTGCTACACCATTTCTCGGGAGAAATGAGGGTATGACTGCGGTAGGCGGAAATAAACATGAAAAACTGATCGTTGAGGAGCTTGAGTTTAAAAAAGAATTGAATTTGTTAATGAATTCTTTTGAGTCTCTTGACGCTGCTGCTTTTTTTAAACTAGTGCATAAAGCTTATGAAAAGGCTATTGGGAATACCCAACAGAAAAAGCTGATCTTTTATCACATACACAACCCTGACGATTATGCGCAATTAAATGTTGTTGCATCGTCACAAAAAAACAAATGGATTTTGATGGTAAGGGAACCCATCCAAAATTTGGAGGCAACGTTGAGACAATGCCTGATTAACAGTGACTACATAGATGTAGCTTCTCGTATTGTGCGGCTGCTCTTTCAATTCGATCAAGCTACGTTTAGCAAACAGGACTCGGTTGGCGTGCGACTGGAAGATTTGAAGAGTCACCCCAAGCGAACTCTCAGAGCTATTTGTAAATGGATGCGGGTTGAAGAAGAGCAATGCCTTTATGAGATGACGGCTCAAGGTAAAAAATGGTGGGGTGATCCCTCTAGTCCTGATTATGGGACAAAAAGCAGTGACCCATTTGAAAAGTCATCTGTTGCACGGCAAGTAGGTTCAATCCTGAGTGATAACGACCAAAGGGTATTCAGGACGCTTTTCTACCCATTTTCCGTCAGATTCTGCTATGTCAAAGAAGATTTAGATCAGTTTAAAACTGATTTAAAAGTTGTGAGACCGATGCTGGATAATATGTTCGACTTCGAGAGACGCCTTTATGCATCTGGAACTAATGAAAATGATAATTTGGTCTCGTCAGGGTGGTTCCTGTATCTGAGGAAATGCATGGTGGAACGATGGAACGTCTTGGACCAGTTCCATACTTACCCTAATATTGTTGAACCACTTTCAATTTGACAAAATGTTATTCTGTGTTTTGGATGCCTCATGAGGAAAAGTCGGATATGGAGTTAACGATAAATGAGGCGTTTAACAGAGGCATCGATGCGCAACAGAGGGGTCTGACAGGTGAGGCTGAGAATTACTATAGAGCCATTTTAAATGCGAATCCTAATCACTCCGATGCCAGTCACAACTTAGGTGTTTTGCAGATCAGTGAGGGTAAGATTGACGAAGGCATTGTATTTTTGCGACGAGCGATCGAGGCAAATCCAAGTGTTGGGCAGTATTGGATAAGTTGTATTAATGCCCTTGTTACCTCAAACAAAAATGACGAAGCACGACGAACTCTTGAACAAGCAAAAAACAGCGGTATTGATGCTGAGGTTCTCGAGCAGTTGGCCCAATTGGCAGGTAGCAGGCTTCAGACGGCTGTGACATCAAAGGATCGGGAGCCACCGCAACACAAAATACAACCGATTTTAGATCTTTATAAGCAAGAGGATTTCGAGACAACCCTGGGTTATGTTAGCAACCTGCTTGAGCAGTTTCCAAATTCTGTTGTGCTACTTAATATTAAGGGAAGCTTGCTCGCAGAGCTAGGGAGTTTAGGTGAAGCAATTGTGGTCTTTAAAAAGATTATTGCAATCCATCCGGACGGGGCTGATGCATATAACAACATTGCTAATATCCTAAAAGCAACAGGTCAAAATCAGGCTGCCCTTGAAGCGTACAAAATGGCAATATTGAAAAAACCAAATTTTCCAGAGGCCCTTTATAATATGGGCGTTGTTCTGCATCAGTTAGGAAATCTATCTGCAGCAATAGAAAATTACCGTAAGTCAATTGGACTCAATCCGGAAAATGCTGAAGCTCATAATAATCTGGGTAACGCGTTAAAAGATAGAGGCAGTCTCGAGTTGGCTGAAGATAGTTTTGAGAGCGCGCTCGGAATATGCCCATGTTACTCAGAGGCACACTATAATCTTGGCAACTTGAGAAATGATCAAGGCAGGTTTAAGTCTGCAGTCGACAGTTATGCAGCGGCTATCGAGTTAAACCCAGATTTTTGTGATTCATATTACAATATGGGGAACGCGCTTGCCAAACTTGGAAATACAGAAGAAGCTATCCAAAGCCTGAAGCAAGCATTGAAAATAAAGCCCGATTATTTGGAAGTGTATAATAGCCTTGGAAATACATATGCGCTCAGTGGAGATCTAATATCAGCCATCCAAAGCTTTAAGCAGGCAATAACGATTGAACCAAACTATCGTCTTGCATGGTACAACATCTACTTTTCCATCAAGGCTCTAGAATACGCGTCGAACAACCCTCCTTTCTCACTTTCAACGGGAGGTGAAGGGAACTGGTTAAAGGAGAAAAACGAGCTGGAGACGGCATTATTGAACTTTCGATTAAATCTCGGTGGGACGGATGCGACGGTATTTATGCATCGTGGATACGAATTGCTCTCTAATTCCGATATGAATAGGCTTGAAAATCCAAATGCTCTCTCTAGAGTCCATCGAGACAAACCAACTCTTCCCAAAAAAATTGTCGCCTTACTGCACCATGGGCGCAGTGGCAATTCAAGGATGGTCATCTCACGGGAAAGCATGCACAGAAGGCAGAGGACTTACCGTGGAAGGACTATGACGAAGACACTACACGAGCACTTAATGAAGCATGGATGAACCGCTCCAACGTGCCGAAGTACTCCTACAA
>MDTG01311666.1_pt1 | contig 12352 bp, 8 predicted proteins | sample 811421 | NCBI WGS metagenome assembly MDTG01 (sample SAMN05326645, study PRJNA326480) | marine metagenome | isolation source: seawater | place: Pacific Ocean: South East | collected 2011
CCCACTACCAATAGTTATAGGAAATCAAAACGAAAACAACGGAACGAGGGTAGATAATTTATCTGCTGAATTAAGTATAGCCAAAATTAAAGTTCATGACACAACGTTGTCACTTGAAGACGTTCAACAAAGCTTCGATGGAGACCGTGCAATCTTTGGCAAGGGCGGACCAAGGATTAATTCTTTTATTGCTTCTCCGAACCCAATAAACGAGGGAGATACTATATCGTTAACGTGGGACATAGTTGGAGCCGAAATTGTAGAAATAGATGAAGACATCGGTGATGTAACTGACTTATCAGAAATTGAAGTAAACCCGGAAGAAACCACTATCTACACTATATCAGCCACTGACAGTGAAGGCATAACTCAACAAAAAGAGCTCACTGTTTTTATGATCGGAGAGGCAAATTTAATTCACCAATGGACATTTGACGAAATAGGAGGAGCTGGCACTACTTTAAGTGACTCAATAAGTGGCGCTGATGGCGAAATCGTTGATCTAGGAAATAATGACGGTGAAGTTAAAGACGGTTCAGTTACTCTATCTGGTGGAGGAAAAAATGATAGTGATTACATAAGACTTCCTGCAAATTTACTAAGCCCACTAACAAACGCGACTTTAGAAACTTGGTCAACTCAGCACTCAGCTCAAAATTGGTCCAGGGTATTTAGCATTGGTTCATCAACCAATAATGTCATGCATATGTCCTTTAGCAGAGGCACGAATAATAACCAGAATGAGCTTCGCTGGAATGCTCAAGCCAATATGACTCTACAGGACTTTGGTGGAGCACCTGCCAATCCTATTGATGAGCAAGTTCATTGGGTCATCACTATTAATGATGTCGGAGGACCGAACGGCGAAACACAAGTTACCGTTTTCAGGAACGGTATAGAATCTAGGGTAGGAAATACAAATAATGACCTTTCAGGCCTCGATGATAATGATATTTTCTTAGGAAGATCACAATGGGGGGATAATACTGCAAATGCCTCTTGGGATGAGTTTAGAATTTATGATGGAATCTTAACGACTGACCAAATTCAAAAAAATACTCTTGAAGGTCCTAGTGCATCTATCGACACAGATGAAGACGGCATCAGTGATTCTATCGAGGATAAATATGATTTCTTAGATCCTGAAGATCCGTCCGATGCTGAACTAGATCAGGATAATGACGGCTTATCTAATGTAGCTGAAATTCAATTAGGTAGTGACCCTGAAGAACAGGATACCGATAATGATGAAATACTCGACGGAGATGAAGTTATTAATCAAACCTCACCTATCCTTGCCGATACAGATGGCGATTCACTAAATGACGGCCAGGAAATCAGTATCGGAACAAATCCTTTAATTAGTGATACAGATGGAGATGGCATTACAGATGGAGTAGAATTTGAGAATGGATCTAATCCTTTGGATCCAAACAGTTTGCCAGCAGCAAAAATACCCGAGCTGATTCATAGATGGTCATTCGACGAAATTGGAGGCGACGGTACTATTCTAATAGATTCCATTGGAGGATCAAATGGTGTATTGGAAGACGGCGGTCAAAATCAAGGTGATGTAAATGACGGTAAAATTACTTTACCGGGCGGAGTTCGAGCTGATACAGATTTCGTAAGATTACCTGCAAGCCTCATTAGCTCTCTTGAAAGCACCACTATTGAAACGTGGACAACCCAATACTCAGTCCAAAATTGGTCAAGAGTCTTTAGTGTTGGATCAGGTACTAATAATGTAATGCATATGTCCTTCTCAAGGGGAACGGATATTAACCTTAATGAATTAAGATGGAATGCTCAATCTAACATAACACTGCAAGATTTCGGTGGCAGACCTACCAACACGTTAGATGAACAAATTCATTGGGTGGTAACAGTTGATGGAGGTCTAGAACAAGCAGGGCAATCCAAAATATCTGTTTATAAAAATGGAGATCTTGTGAAGGAAGGCTCTACTCCAAACAAACTCTCCGAATTAAATGACACTGACTTCTTCCTAGGAAGATCACAGTGGAATGATAATACAGCTAATGCTTCATGGGAAGATTTCAGAATCTATGATGGCGCAATGGATTCGATTGGCGTTAAAGTTAGCAATAAGAACGGACCAGATATCGCACCAGGGCAGGTAGCCTTTAAAATAACAAACATTGAATATAATTCTGAAAACAAAACTGCAAGCATTACTTGGAATTCAAAGCCGGGTGGATTGTATGTTATTTGGACCTCTCAAGATGGACAAGAGTGGTCTGACGTTGATGATGCATACCAATCTCAAGGAGACCAAACCACATTTAATGAAATTGATGCTTCTGAGGGAGTTCTTCTTATTAGAGTAGGTATATCTGAATAGGACAACTTTTATGAATAATTAAGAGTACTCCTTACATTTATTATGTAATTCGTTAATGGCATTTAGAATCTCGTCTTTATCCATTTCATTAACCTCAATTTTTCTTCCTATTTCCGGTACTAATGTGATTGTCAAAATGCCTCCCAGATGCTCACGAAATTCCTCTAAACCATGTAATATAATTGATTTACCAGATTCTGTTTTTTCCAATTCGGGAGAATAAATTTTAAAGCCCACCGATTGAATGAGCTTCAAAATCCGAAAACAATCTGCTTCTGAGATCACTCCGACCAATTTGGAATAAATTAAATCGACTGCTACCCCAATTGCCACTGCTTCACCATGTCCAATTTTAAAAGAACTTATTTGTTCAAGTTTATGAGCAACCCAATGCCCGTAGTCAAGAGGTCTTGCCGAGCCTAATTCATAAGGGTCTCCGGATGTAGATATATGATCAACATGTTCCTCAGCGCTTCGTTGAATAACATATTCTAATGCATCTTGATCTAAGTTAAATAAATCCTCAGCCCTTTCTTCAATTTGAAGAAAAAACTCCTTGCTCCTAACAAGTGCGACCTTAATAGCCTCAATGATTCCGGCACGTTTAGATTTATCATCAAGTGTCTCCAGAAAAGAAAAGTCATTAATCACTGCGTATGGAACAGCAAACGATCCTATCCAGTTCTTTTTACCAAAAAAATTCACTCCATTTTTTACGCCCACTCCACCATCACCTTGACTCAGACTAGTTGTGGGAACCCTGATTAATCTAACTCCTCTATGAGCCGTTGACGCGGCAAACCCAATCATATCAAGAAATGCACCACCACCAATAGCCATAATAAAAGAATGCCTATCAATGTTATTCTTATTAATTTTTTCCCAGACCTCAGGTATCAAGGACCAATCATTTTTACATGGCTCACCTCCGGGAAGAACAATTGGTGAATCAACAAGCTCTAACTCTCCATCTCTAGCATTGAACCATGATATGATTTCCCTAAGTAAATTTTGATTACCTCCTACAACTCCACCATCCACAAATACAATAAACCTTGAACTGTGGCTTACCTCACACTTAGAAACAATATCTGCAAGGACAGAGTTTACGGGGGAAAATAAATCCCGAGTAAACTCAACTCTATGAACAAGTTCTAAATGAATAGGCCTTTCAATCATTAGTAAATATTTTGTAATATCTAATATAATTGATATTCAACAATTAATCTAGAACAAGAACGAAGAAAATTTTTGGATCAACAAACTACGTACCAGCTATTTTTCTTTGAAAAATTAATACTATTGGAACGCCAAATATAAAAAATAATCCTTCATAACCTAGAACGGAAGATACTGCCATTGAATCAACAACACACATCCCAGCAATAAGTAATGAAACCGCTTTTCCAATCTTACCAGGTTTTTCACTATTTATAATGCGCAAAGAATATAGAATAAGAACTATAAGAGCTAATGATGAGAAGATTATTGGTAAAATAAGATTCAACTTACTAAGAGAAAAATAAATAGATAAAAAAACAGGCGTAGTTAACAATATGATACCTATCATTTTAACTTTCTGGTCTTTATCTTCACCTCGAGCAACAAGAGTAATACCAGCAGTATACAAACCAAGAGCTAGTCCCCATAAAATAATACTGCTACTTAAAGGGAGTGTATAGCCTGCTATAAAATATAATAATGACCGGCAAAAACCCATGACATAAATAGTAATCCCAAATTTTTTATGAAATAAGTTATAGAAAATTATACTTATGATCAATAACGCTACCCAGAAATATGAAGTGCTTCCAATTACTAAAAACACTGCTCCAGATACCAAAAATAAAACGGCTAATTGCCAGCTAGAAAAAAGAGATATTTTAGAACTCACGATCGGCCTAGACTTCTTAAACTTTTTATCGTAGCGAAAATCAACAGCATCATTCATAACCATTCCACCCGAATAAACTAACGAGGCACCTATCAAAATAGGAATTAAAGCTGATTCTGAAATCCCCTCAGCGACTAAAATTCCTGCAAAGCAATTTGATATGACAGTAGGCAAATTAGATATCCTACAGAGTTCTAAAACGGCTAAAAATTTGTTTTTCACGATGAAACCAAACCAACAGACTCCAGCTCATTAAGAGTCCACTTATATTCATGACTCAATTGATCAACCACATCATCAGTTTGCATGTTCTTTGGTAGGACTTCCCAGGTATAAGTTTCCATTTCTAAATGCGTACACAAGGCAGGGTCTAAACTTAATACCTCTAGAGTTTCTCTAATATGATCATTTGTATCACTAAAGACTTCACTTGGAGAGGAATGTAAGGGGATATGAAAATGGACTCTCCACTCAAGAGCGTCACTCGTTTCATGAGAATTAAAATTTTTAATTGCATCTGGAAGGTCACGAAACCGAACCAATTCACCATTTTTATACCTAGCAATAACTTGATGTAGGTATACGTCTTCTTCAAATTTTTTTAAATAATTAACTGCAGGCTGGTCAGGTTTAAGTTTAAGAGCAGAACTTAAATGTAATTTACTTATTCGTATGTCATTTTCTTTTAGAAGTAATAATGACTCATTTGCATTTTCATATTCAATTGCTAAATGGCAAGTGTCATAATTAACACCGATTATTGAATTATATTTGTCACCATGAACAGAACGAAACTTTTCAAAAAAGTTAATAGTTTCTATTGTGTTTTCAAACCAACCAAGAGGCTCAGGTTCAAGACCAAGATGCAAATCCTTGCCAGTTGATTCCCTTAACTTTTTAACATAATCTCCACATAACCCTAAATTATCAATTATTTGAGCGCCCTGTTCTTCTTCATTGGAAATAAATTCCTTAAAGGAACCTGGTAAAGTACTAACGCTTCCACTTATACCTGATGGTAATATTTTTGATAAAATATCAAAAAGAAGTTTAGTATATTCAAGTCGATTATTAGATGTCCAGTCAGGCCTATAAACTTGCTCTTTCACTCTGGCACCGTGAAACTGTCCATATGGGAAACCATTAATTGTGAAAACATAGCAGTTATTTTCATCTAACCATTTTATGAATTCCTCGATTCTTCCTGATCCATCTTCTGAAAGCTCTATTGCAGCACTATTTCCAAGGCGCAGTCCAATTGCAAAAGGTTTACCCTTCGAGACATTGTCTCTTACTTTAAGAGTATAATTTTTAAGCCCATCAAAAGTCTCTCTCCAACCCTCTCCTCGATGAATGTTTGTGCAATAAGCAAGATGGATTCCTTCATTAATTTGCATAAAATTACGGGTCTCTATTACAAATTAGACTCAATATAAATAATCAACTGAGCTTAAACTTTTCAGATTGCGACATAAATTGAACAGGATTCTTGTATACTATCTTATCTATGAATCCATCATCATATCCCCTTTTCCTCATTTCAAGAGCTGCTTTAGGAACTGAAAGCGGGTCACTAATTCCCCAGTCGCACGCACTATTAATCCAAACATTTTCAGTTCCATAAATCTCAAGCATATCAATCGCTCGATTAGGAGTCACTTTCGATTCAGGATAAAGTGTCATTCCTGCCCAATAACCATTGGATAAAACAATGCCAGCAGTATGCTCTTCGATATGATCAATTATGACTCTAGAAGGATCTAAAGAAGGTTGATTATTTAAAGCATCAACAATTAACTTTGTACCCTTTAACTTATCCTCAAGGTGTGGAGTATGAACTAGAATCATCTGGTCATGATCAACAGCAAGTTGAATATGCTCCTCCAATATCATCAACTCGTTCTTTGAATTTTTGTTTAATCCAATCTCACCAATACCTAAGACATTATCACACTTAATGAAATCTGGTATTATTGATATGACCTCTCTTGCCAACCCTAAATCTTCTGCTTCTTTTGGATTTATACAGAGCCAAGAATAATGGTCTATACAAAACTTTGCCGCTCTCTTTGGTTCATATTCCGTAATTTGTCTAAAATAATCATAAAAACCATCTGCCGATGAACGATCGAAGCCCGCCCAAAATGCCGGCTCATTCACAGCCTTACAACCTGCATACGCTAGAGCTTCATAATCAGAGGTAGTCCTACTGACCATGTGAGCATGAGGTTCAATGTATCTCATTAGTAAATATTAGATTAATTAACAACTTTAGGCGCTCCGAACGCACCCTGTATACTTGCCTCAGCTATTGGCTCAGTTGATTGATCACTTAATAAATCTAGAATTCTTTTTACTCTACCAATTTCATTTGATTGTAATTCACTAATGGCATTTTTAAGCGCATCAAATCTATAATCATCAGTCTGACCATGCCTTTCAATTCTATCTAGGAACGCAGCAACATCAATAAGCTTGATGCGAGCATCCATAAATCCATGGTCTACGAGGTCTGTTTTCTTTGATGACACAAATAAAAAAATTTTTAATATATTACCCTACAAGAATTTAGAGGCAAGTATAGTATGCAGAAGTATCAAGAACTCTTCTTAAGGGTCATTAAATACTCAACAAGGTCAACTAATTCATTTTCAGTCATTGCAGAAACTAACCCCTCGGGCATTAGAGACCCTTTGATAGCAGTCTTTGCGAGTATGTCAGATTTGGCAGTTGGAATTAATGCACCTCCGGGAACCCTAACCACTAGCTCTTTATCACTATCACTTGTTATATAGCCGATTAGAGCTAACCCATTCTTAGTCTTAATATTAAAACCTTCATACCCAAAGCTTATAGCCTGACTAGGTTTAATAATTGATACATACATCGCTTCACGTGCAAGCTTGTCCCCTATTTCCGTCAGAGCTGGACCAAAATCGATACCGATATCACCAGCTTTATGACAAGTAAAACATGACTTCATGTATACTTTTTTACCATTTACAATGTCACCTCTTAATTTTATCAATTTCTGAACATCATAATTCTTGAGTTTATTAAGTTTAACATTCGAATTTATAAATTTAGCAACTCTCTCTCTAACTTCTGGATTAACTGATGAAGAAAGCAAATCTAAGGTATCACCTCTTACTCGTTCAGGTAATCCTTCATTCTCTATCATTATCAATAATTGCTCCTGACCGAGAGCACTTTTCGTTAAGGCCGTGGAAGCACTAATAAGGTCGGACTCTTGTCCGCTTAGAACAATATTTGATAATTCTTTAACTGAATTCTTCGAATTGACTGTGCCTAATGAATTGATGAACTTAGTTCTTTTATCACCATTTAGTTTAAGACCTTTCTTTATTGATTCTACGCCCCCTAATTTATCCAGTAAAGCTACTGCCCTAGAGTTAACAGTATCATTTGAGGATAAATCAATAAGATTATCTGTCTGTGAAATTATTGAAAAGCGATCAACTAAATTGAAATAAACCTCTGATCCTAGATTTTTTTCAAGATAACGTTGTATAGAACCTTTAACTTTTTCTGAACTTTTCCCGTAATCAAAGTTTTCTAATTTTAATACCGTTTGTACAATTAATGCGTCCCTAGCATCATCAGCATTACTATTCAAACATGCAGTAAGAAGAGTTAAGATTAGACAAATTTTTCTCACTATTAAGCAATGAGTTGATATTTACTCAAGCAATATACTCTGCAAAGCTGCATCTTTTTCAGGGCCAGAGTGAAAATCAAATGCTCGCATATACCTTGGCTTTTCTTCCTCATTGGTATTTGGACCTTTTACAATTTTAGCTAAGAATTCAGGAGCCATCTTACCTCTAGATCTCCAAACTATATCCTTACCCGCTTTGCTATCCCATTTACCCCCTGCTTCGATCCATGCTTTAAAACAATTGTCCCAATTACCATCTGCGGCTATTCCTAACGCCTCTAAATACCAACGATCGCTTCCATTGTGTTGTAAAGCTAACTTAGCCCATAGTGCAGCTACATTTTCCCCATCAAGTTCTCTAAGGGCGATTGCGCACTCTCTCTTAACTTGAAAACTGACGTCATTGGATAGCTCATTAATAAGACTCTCTACATTTGAACCTAATTGTCTAGCAAGTCGAATAGCAACAATTCTCATATCCGAATCAAGATCTTTACTGATTTTTGATATAACTTTATCCCCTGCACCAGGCATTTTGCCAAGACACCATGCAGCTCTAGCACGTTTAATCCTATCCTTGTCAGATATCAACTTCATCAAGGCCTTCTCTGTTTTATCAAGCCCCATTTTATGAAGAGAGGTCCATCCAAGGTATCTACTTTCCAAATCGGAAGACATTAACGCGTTAATTGCACCATCCAGAGTATTAACGTTTCTTTTTTCGAATGAATACCCATTATGATCTTTAGGAATAACTCTAAAAATTCTTCCACGTTCCAAGTCCCTCATTCCATGCCCTCCTACACCGGGATCATACCAATCAGCAATAAAAAGTGATCCGTCTGGCCCAACAGCGACATCACTGGGGCGATACCACTTATCTTTTCCTCCGCTCAAGATGGGCATCATTTCAGCATTATAACCAGCTCCAATATTCTTACGAGGATAAGCCCTGCAGACATTTGGACCAGCATCACAATGTATCACTTGATTAAGTAATTGTGGAAACATTTTACCTTCATATACAATTATTCCAGTTGGCGATCCAGCACCAGTTTGGATTAGATTAGGAACTACTCCTGGATCATTAAGGTGCCAGTGCCTATCTGGAATTTCTTTTTCTATGTTACTTCTTTTGTCTCTCCATCCTTTACCGGTGAATTCATCCCTGTACCCATAATTGCCAAACTCCATTACAAAATTAATTCTAACTCCCCTGTTACCATCATCGTCGTTATCCGATTGCCAAATTGAACCGAAGGAATCGACACTAGCCTCCCAATTATTTCTGAAGTTCCAACCTAAAGTCTCAACATTTGATCCGTCTGGATCACATCTAAAAACCATACCCTGTTGATAAGGTTTGCGGTGATCTTTAATTTCATTACCTGCCTTATCAACAATTACTTTTCCATCCGGTGCCTTTAACCCTCTCGATGCATTGCCAAAATTGAAGTATAACTTCCCATCAGGACCAAAACAAAATGCATGGATACCGTGATCATGTTGCTTCCCACCAATAACATTAAACAAAACTTTTTTGTCATCAGGCTTATCATCACCATTATTATCAGTAAAAATCAAAACCTGTTCCCCGGCAGAAACAATCACTTTATTTCCTAAAACACAAACTCCATGAGGTGAATCAATATCCCGACCTTGGTAATAAGTCTTTGATTCATCAGCAACTCCATCACCATCCGTATCTTCTAGAATAATTATTCTATCTCCTTCAGCTCGTTTACCGTTGTGACCTCTATAATTCACTATTTCCGCTACCCAAACTCTTCCTTTGTGATCAATATCTATACTAGATGGACTCAAGAGCATTGGCTCAGATGCAAACAGCTCAGCCTTCATCCCGTCAGCAACTTCTAAAGACTGCAGTGAATCCTTTGGATTTAGACCATTAGAAAAGGCATCCCAGGTAAACACAAAGGTAAATATTATGATCCAAATTTTGTAAGACTGTAAGGTTTTCATTATTTTTTAATTATAATTAGATAAGTTCGATAAAAATATTTCATATAGGAATCGAGATACTAAATAAATATGAAGAATAATAATAAAAAAGAAATAAAAAAAACTCTATTAACCGAAGAATAAATTTTGAATCTGTAACAAATTTATTTTTTTGATAGGTTTGGCTTTTTAAAATCTTGATTTGAATCCAATTCTTTCTCGTTAGGGCGGTGAGTTATTAATCCTTTGTCAGGAATATCCAACCCAGCTGTCCATGCTACAGCATTCAAGACAAGCTTACGAAACCCGTCATCTGCAAAATTTGAGTGGAAGTGCGCACCAGTGAAACCCACTCCACGCCCACCATCATTTCTCTCTACAGACCAACATAAAGTTTCAGATTTACCCGATGCTTCTACGATATGTTTTTTAGGTCCTCGAGGCCAACTGCTTTTACCAGATCTTGCATTATCATCTGGCACTGCCTCTAAAATAGGAGTAACACCATTTTTACCCTCTCTGAATCTCATATTGAAATACCATTCATCTTTAACTTTAAAATTATTAACTCCACGTGTTATGGGGTGATTCTTGTTCAACCTTGATTCAGCAATCCAATGAGGATTAATAGACCAACCAGTTTCATAATATCCTCCAATCCAATTTTGAAGAGCTTTCCCAGATTTTCCGATAGGAACTTCTACTGCATAGTGCATGCACATTAATCCACAACCCCTATCAATTTCTTTTTTAACTTGTTCAAGGTTTCTATTAATAGGGTGACCTCCTCCTCCATCCATAAAGAGAATTATGGCATCTGCATCTTTGAATGAATCAACACTTTTAGGCCAGCCACTTTTATAAACTCTAGTTTTGACATTATCTCCTAAGGACTCTTTTAGGTGGGCTTCCATCAATAAGCAACCCGCATTAAATTCATGAGCTCCCCATCCATGACTTCTATTTCCAGCGACGAAAACTATTTTTCTAGCTTCATCATTAGAGAATGCTGGAAGACAAAAAGAAAATGAAATTACAATTAATTGAAATCTAATTAAGGATAAAAATTTCAAAGCTTTTATTGGTTCGTGTTTTCTTTAGGAATAATTATTAACGGCCAAAGTCATAAACGTTACAGCAAATATGAAGGCTAAAAGAAATAAAGAAATAAAGGCTACAGAATTAAATACGTTTTTTCTTTTAAAATTATAGCAACTAATACCTATAGCCATCACTCCACACTCGATGGCATAAACAACATAGAGCCAAAACATTATTCCAGAAGTAAAGCCGTAGCTATGCAAGCCAGTTTCAAGTTGGTTAACGTGCCACCAAGAAAACACTGTTATAACGAGTATTAGGACCGCAATAATATTCATACCCAAATCCTTGATGTATCCACCCATTCTGGCATGAAGCATAATCAAAGCACCTAAGCATATCATAAGAGCTCCATTCTCTTTAGGATCCCATCCCCAAAACCTACCCCAACTATCATTTGCCCATACACCTCCCAAAACGGTACCTACTAAAGCAAATAAAAGCCCGAAGCATGTAATACCATAAACCATTTTCGTAATTGAGCGTCTCAGATCATCACTTCCAATCTTAAAACGCTTCGAGAAAATAAATATGTGGGCAATTAATCCTGCAAGTAATGCTGCAGCGTAACCAATATTTATAGCAATTACATGTGTTGCTAACCAAAAGTTTGATCGTAGTACAGCTTCTAGCACCTTGAGAGTGTCCCTAGCCTCTTTAATTTCGAATCTCCAGGTGAGAAAAATTCCAATTATTCCAACAGCCAATGAACTAGCTAAAGCAATCCCCTTACGGTCGAAAAACTCTATAAGCAAGCAAAGAATGACAGCTACGACTGTTATGAATGGAATAGTCTCGTACAGAGTTGAAATTGGAGGGCGGCCCAACATAAGACTCCTCATACAAATTCCCACTACCAAACATAACGTTGCAAAGATTGCCATCCCCCAAACAATAAATATTAATGAATTAGATATTCTTGATCCCGGCTTAAGCCATGAAATGGCAAGTAGTAAAAAAGCCATGATATAAAAAGGAAGAGACCAATGAAAAAGCGATAATTTATTATTAAGAAGTTCGAGGTTAATGTTTTTGTATTCACCCCTTTCTTCAGCAATATTAATTATTTTTGCACTAAGTTCTTCCAATTCATTTTTAAAAACATTTTGGTTTCCATTAAAACTAGCAAGCTTCTCTAAAGATATAAGATACGGAATGGCCCATTCGGAAAAATTTAATTTCTGTTCGGGATTCATTTCGGTAGACCTAAAAGTTAATTGCTCAATGAAATAGCCAGGCTTCACCCATTCCTCGTCCCTTTTCTCGTCCCTTTTCTCTTCATCTGAAATCTGAGGCTGAGGAGGAAACATTGCTAGGCTTATCATGCTAACCATATCCTTTACTCCTGCAG
>MDTG01337855.1_pt1 | contig 12351 bp, 13 predicted proteins | sample 811421 | NCBI WGS metagenome assembly MDTG01 (sample SAMN05326645, study PRJNA326480) | marine metagenome | isolation source: seawater | place: Pacific Ocean: South East | collected 2011
GCTATTCATGAAGGTATTGAAAAAAATCTTTGTTATGATTGGTTACTTGGCGATCGACAAAAAGTAAAAGAAGCTTTTGATAAAGCAGACAAAATTATCAAACTTGATCATATAAATAATAGACTTGTTCCAAATGCAATGGAGCCTAGAGCATGTGTTGTAGATTATAATACAGCTTCGGAAGAAATTACTTGTTACACCACAAGTCAAAATCCACATCTATCAAGATTAATTATGTCAGCATTTGGAGGAGTTACACCAGAAAATAAATTAAGAGTAGTCGCTCCCGACGTAGGAGGAGGCTTCGGTTCAAAAATAAATCTTTATAATGAAGAAATAGTTTGTAGCTGGGCGTCGAAAAAAATTGAAAGACCCATAAAATGGGTGGCTGAAAGAACAGAGTCTTTTTTAACAGATACTCATGGTAGAGATCATATTACTCATGCAGAGTTAGCAGTAACTAATGATGGAAAATTTTTAGGATTTAAGAATGAAACAATTGCAAATCTTGGAGCATATGCAAGAGTTTTTGGTACAGTAACTCCTACATATTTATTTGGTCCATGCGCGACTGGAGTTTATGTAATGCCAGCTGCTTATTCAAATGTTAAAGCTGTTTATACTAATACCGCTCCAGTAGATGCTTATAGAGGAGCAGGAAGACCTGAAGCTACATATACTATTGAAAGAATAGTAGATAAAGCAGCTATAGAACTTGGTATAGATCCTATTGAAATAAGAATGAAAAATTTTCCAACTGAATTTCCATTTAAACAAACACTGGTTCATCAAGTTGACTCTGGAGATTATGTGGCAGGTTTAAATAAAGCAAAAGAAATGTCTGATTATGATGGTTTTAAAGATAGAAAAAAAGATTCGGAGTCTAGAGGAAAACTTAGAGGAATAGGTGTAACAACTTATTTCGAGGCATGCGGAATTGCACCTTCTGCAGTTGTTATGTCATTAGGTTGTGGAGTGGGATTATGGGAATCTTCAGAAGTAAGATTTAACCCTACCGGCCAGGTAACTATATATACAGGTGCTCATAGTCATGGACAAAGCCATGATACTACTTTTGCACAAATTGCAGCAGATGAACTTGGTGTCCCAATTGAAAATATTGATATATCTCACGGTGACACAGACAAAGGTACATTTGGTATGGGTACTTATGGATCAAGATCTTTAACAGTTGGAGGAATAGCTATAGTTAATGCTTGTAAAAAAGTAGTAGCTAAAGGAAAAAGAGTGGCTGCAAAAATGCTTGAAGTTTCTGAAAATGAAATTGAATTTAAAAATGGAGAGTACATTGTAACTAAATCGAATAAGAAAAAAACAATAGGGGAAGTTGCTTTTGCATGCTATTTGCCCGGTAGTAGAGACTCTGATTTTAAATCACCTTTACCAGAAGGTGAAGAACCAGGTTTAAAAGAAACCTCTTTTTTTGATCCAGCAAATTTTTCTTTTCCAGCAGGCTCTCATATTGCAGAGGTAGAAATTGACCCTGAAACAGGGGAAGTAAAACTTGATAAATATACTGCTGTAGATGATTTTGGTACAATTGTTAATCCAACAATTGTTGAAGGACAAGTTCACGGAGGAATAGCCCAAGGTGTTGGCCAAGCTTTAACAGAAAACGCAGAGTATGATGAAACTGGTCAGCTTATAACTGCTTCTTATATGGATTATACAATGCCAAGAGCAGATAATTTTCCTGAATTTAAATTGGGTTTTACATGCACTAAAGCAACAACTAATCCACTAGGAGTAAAAGGGTGTGGAGAAGCTGGAGCAATAGCGGCTCCCCCAACTGTAATGAATGCAGTTATTAATGCTCTAGAAGGTCATGAAATACAAATGCCTGCTACTGCAGAAAAAGTTTGGAAAGCTTGTAAATTAATAAAAAAATCAGATGCTAAAGCAGCTTAAGGAGGACTATGAAAACATTTAATTACCATTCCACAAAAGATACAAAAGAAGCTTCAAAACTTTCTTCATCGAATTCTGTATATTTAGCTGGTGGGATGACAACCATACCTTCCATGAAATTAGGTTTGGCCACTTACAAAGATGTAATTGATATAAAAGGAATTAAAAAACTATCAGGCATCAAGGTCAGTGGAAAATCAATTTCAATTGGCGCAACTACAAAACATGTTGAAGTAGCTAATTCAAAAGATATAAAAAAAGCTATACCATCTCTTGCAGCTTTAGCCGAAGGTATAGGAGATCCTCAAGTAAGAAATAGAGGAACCATAGGAGGATCAATTGCAAACAATGATCCTGCAGCTGATTATCCCTCAGCATGTTTAGCTTTGAATGCAACAATACATACAAACAGCAGAAAAATTGAAGCTACTAAATTTTTTAAAGGAATGTTTGAAACGGTTTTAAAAAAAGGAGAAATTATAGAGTCCGTAGAGTTTCAAATTCCTGAAAAATCTAACTATCAAAAATTTCCAAATCCAGCATCAAGGTACGCAATCGTAGGAGTATATGTAGCAAAACACAAAAAAGGAGTTAAGGTAGCAATAACTGGCGCGAAATCATGTGTGTATAATGATGAAAATATTGCTAAAGCTCTTTCAAAAAACTTTTCATCTTCAGCATTAGATAATATTAACATTTCTGCTTCAGGAATGAATTCGGACATACATGCTTCTGCAGAATATAGAGCAAATATGGTTAAAATATTTTCAAAAAAAGCTGTTCAGGCTTGCTAATTAAATATTTGGGCATTACCTTTACATCTAATGAAAAATTCATTTGATGAAAAAATTCTTGAAGAAGCCAATGATTGGATAAATGCTAATCAGAAAGTTGTTTTAGCAACAGTTATACAAACCTGGGGATCATCACCAAGACAGGTTGGAAGCAGAATGATAGTTAATGAAACAGGAGATTTTTCAGGTTCTGTATCAGGCGGATGCGTTGAATCCACTGTGGTTAGAGAATGTATGGGTTTAATTAAAGACAATAAACCATGTAAAAAAATTGAATTTAAAGTTTCAAATGAAAGTGCCTGGGAAGTAGGATTAGCTTGTGGTGGTGAAATAGCAGTCTATCTAGAACAGATAATTTAAATGAAACACTCTCAGCTTAAGGAAATAATTAAAAAAAAAACTTCAAAAACAGAATTTGCAATTATAACTAATCTTGAAAACGGTTTAAGTGAAATATTTGAACCTGGAAAATCTTTAAGTAAAGAATTTGAAACTCATAAAGAACAAATTGAGAGTTTTTTCAAACTAAAAAAAAATGGAATAATTGAAAATACAGAAATATTCGTCGAAACATACATTAGACCTATAAAAGTTATAATAGTAGGCGCAGTTCATATAGCTCAATACTTGATAGATTTTGCAAAAAGTCTGAACTTTGAAATTTCTATTATAGATCCACGTGGTTATTTTGCATCGGAACAAAGATTTCCTGATATGAAAATTATCAATAAATGGCCAGATGAAGCTTTCAAAGAAATTGAAACAAATCAAAACTCTGCGCTAATTGCATTAACTCACGATCCCAAAATAGACGATCCTGCATTACAACATGCTCTAAATAAAAATTTTTATTATATAGGTGCGTTAGGAAGCAAGAAAACTCATGAAAACAGATGTCAAAGATTGAAAGATGCAGGATTTACTGATGAAAAAATTAAATCAATTCATGGACCAATTGGAATAAAGCTAGGTGGAAAATCTGCACCAGAAATTGCTTTATCAATTATTTCACAACTAGTTTCAGAAACATATAAAAAATGAATATTATTATTCTTCAACATATAAAAATAGAAGATCCAGGATACATTAAAGATTTAATGTTAGCTGATGGCTTTAATCTCACAACAATTGAATTGGATGAAGGAGAAAAAATTCCAAAAGATTTAAGTAAATTTGATGGAATGTTTTGCATGGGTGGACCTATGGATACATTTATGGAAGATAAATATCCATGGCTTATTGAGGAAAAAAGCAGAATAAAAGACTTTGTAGTTAATTTAAAAAAACCTTATTTAGGTTTTTGTTTAGGATGTCAGTTATTAGGCGAGGTTATTGGAGGCAAGGTGGTTAAATCAAACCCAGCTGAAATAGGAATAATGGATATTAACTTCGGCAATAATAGGAAAAACGATCAATTGTTCAAAGAATTTCCTGACAAAATAAAAAGTCTACAATGGCATTCATATGAAGTTCAAGGAATTGAAAATAATAATGACGTAACTTTAATTGCTTCATCTCCAGTTACAAAATATCAAATTTTTAAGTATCAAAATCATGCTTATGGAATACAGTTTCATATAGAAATAAAGGATACAACAGTCAATGCATGGGGTTGTGTTCCAGAATATAAAAAAGCATTAGAAGAACAATTAGGATCCAATGCACTTCAAAAATTTGATGACTCAGCTAAAGAAAATATGAGAGATATGAACAATTATTCTAAATCTTTATATAATAATTTTAAAAAAATCTTAAAATGATTAAAGCAATCTTGCTTGCTGCCGGCCAATCAAAAAGATTAAGGGGAGAAAATAAATTAATTAAAAATTATAAAAATAAGCCATTAATTAATCATTCCATACACTCATTAATTAAAAGTAAAATAAATAAAGTGATTGTTGTTTTAGGATATCAATCAAATCAAGTAAAAAATAAAGTTAAAAAAAATAAAAAAATTATTTTTACGTTTAATAAAAACTATAAAAAAGGAATGTCATCATCAATTAAATATGGACTTAAAAAGTTATTGAATAAAGACAAGGGATTTATGATAGTTCAAGCAGATATGCCTTATATAAAATCTTCAGATATAAATAAAATTTATAAATCAATTAAAAAAAGAAAAAAACTAGTTCATGCATTGGTTTTTAACAATAAGATAGGCAATCCAATAGGTTTTGATATTTCATTAAAAAAAAAATTTAAAAATATAAAAGGAAAATTTGGTGCAAAGTTTATGGTGAAGAGACTTAAAAAAGAAACGAACTACATCAATGTTTCTTCAAACAGGATATTTAAAGATTTTGATAAAAAAAAAGATTTTAATTAGTTTGTATTGGATTTCCTTTAAGCCACTTACTATCTTTATTTCCATAATGTTCTTTTTTCCAAATTGGAGATCTTTTTTTTATTTCTTCTATAATATACCTTGATAGATCATATGCTTCAGCTCTGTGCGGACAAGCAACAGCAATTAAAATACTTATTTCACCAAGACCCACATATCCTTTGACATGTTCAATAAATACAGCTTTTTCTTTAATATGTAATTTTTTATCAGCTTCTTGGTATATTTCATGAAAACTTTTAATAACTAAATCATCATGACTATCATAAGTTATACCTGTAACATTTTTATCTTCATTTTTTTCTCTGACTGTTCCAGTAAAAAATATTGTTGCTCCAAATTTTGAAGAACTTAAAAATTTTTCTGCTTTAGAAATTTCAATTTTTTCTTTTTTAATATCAACTACTTTTGCGTGAATCATCAACCACCTCCTATAGGTGGAATAATTCCAATTTTTTGATTTTTTGTAATTTTAAAATCGTCATGAATAATATTATTCTCTTCAGAACAGAAAGCTGAAGCTTCTACTAGTTTTTTATACTCTAAATTTCCTTTTAAATTATTATCAATAAATTTTAAGATTTCCTGTCTCAGTTCTTTTATTGTAGCTTTATCATTTAGATTAAATTCTAGAAAATCATTTTTTGCGAAATCCCTACTTGTGCCAAAAAGTTCTAGTTGAATTTTCATAAAAATTTTTAATAAAATTAAAATATGTTATCCAAGAACTGTGGCAGACCATCCGGATTAGTCCAGACACCACTTTTTCCACCTTCTTTAATTAACAATTTAATATTATCAATTTTTAAATGTGGATTAACTATCTTACTTAAATCATATATAGTTATCAGAGCTGCATTAACGCCCATTATAGCTTCCATTTCAACTCCAGTCTTTGCAACTGCAGAAACTACACAATAAACTTCTAATGAGTAATCAACTTCATTCAAAAGTATTTTTGTTGCTGTATGATCTATCTGTAATGGATGACATAGGGGTATAAGTTCACTTGTTTTTTTAACTCCTAAAACCGCAGAAACTTCTGCTAGAGCAATAGGGTCTCCTTTAGGCATTTTATTATTTTTTATTAAATCAAAAACTTCTTTTCCAATATAAATTTTCCCAGAAGCCAGCGCTCTTCTAAAAGTTTGTTTTTTTGAAGAAACATCAACCATATTAAAAGAATTTTTTTTAAAGATTTCTTTAGCCCAATCTTTTAATTCTTCCTGATTAATTGCTTTTAATTTAGTCAATTATCCTCCTGTTTTAGATAAATTTTTAGTTAAACCAGTTTCTCCAAGTTCTAAATAATGGGACTCTTTTTTAAAATTTAATTGTTTAGATATAAGATCTTTTAATTCTTCTATCTGATCATCTTTTTGTAGCAGATGTCTGATACTTATTCCTGTATTACCAAATAAACATAATCTAAGATCACCTTTTGCAGTAATTCTAAGTCTATTACAACTTTTGCAGAAGTCTTTTGAGTAAGGAGCAATGACTCCAAATTTTCCTTTAAATAATGGATTTATATAATTTTTTGAGGGACCGGCATCTCTTCCAAGAGTTTGAATAATCCAATTATTTTTATTTAAATAGTCAGTAAAAATTTTTGCTGAAACATGATATTTTTTAAAATAATCTAAACCATCTCCTGTTTGCATCAATTCAATATATCTAAAATCAATTTTATTTTTTTTAATAAAATTAGCCCATTGGTCAAAATCTTTTTTAGCATCATTTATGCCTCTTAGCAAAACTGCATTGATTTTTATATTTTTGAAATTTAATTTTTGTAATTTTTCAATTCCTTCTAATATTTCTGGCAATCTATCATGACCTGTAATATTTTTAAAAACCTGTCTATTCAAACTATCAATACTAATATTTATTCCATCCAATCCACTTTCAGCAATTTCATTAGCTATTTTATTTAATCGATAACCATTTGTTGTAATTACTGTTTTTTTTATTCCTGTTTTATTTTTTAGAATTTTAATGATTTCAAAGAAATCTTTCCTAACGGTAGGTTCACCTCCAGTCAATCTTATTTTGCAAACACCTAGCTCCGAGAGACCAGTTGCTAATCTTCTAATTTCATCAATATTTATAAATTTTCTGTTATCGCTTTTATCTTTTATATAACCATCAGGTAGACAATAACCGCATTTAAAATTACAAACATCGGTAATTGAAAGTCTGATATAAGGAAAAGTTCTACCAAAACTATCTTGTAAAATATTCATATGTTATTATACATATTTAAGTAGATAATTAAAATGTATTTTAAACTAGAAAAACTTTAGTAAAACTATTCCAAAAAAAATAATCATAATTGAAAAAGCTTTTAAAATTGTAAATCTTTCTTTTAAAAAAATAGTTCCAATTATTATAGCCATAATTACACTTGTTTCTCTTAATGCACTAACTAAAGGAATCGGAGCTTGAGTGAAACTCCAAACAATTATGGCATAAACTACATATGAAATTGTTCCACCAATAAAAAAAATTTTTTTACCCTCGGTAAAAACTTTATTATAAATTTTAGGTTTTTTCATAAATTTTAAAAAAAATGGGAACATAAATGCATTTAATATAAAGGACCAACCCATATAGCTTAATGGGGATAAACTTAATCTTGCGCCAAATCCGTCTACAATTGAATAAGCTCCAATAAAAATTCCTGTTGATAAGGCTAAAATAATAGTTTTTTTACTTTCAAAATTAAATTTATCTTGGAAGCTTAAACTTAATATTCCAAATGATATTACAAAAATACCTACAATTTCATAGTTTGTTAAAACTACACTAAAAAATAAAAGCAGCACTATTGTTGCAAATACTGGACCGGAACCCCGCGCAATTGGATAAACTTTTATATAATCTCCATATCGATAAGAAGATAATAAAAACCACTGATAACCTAAATGAATAAACGCACTAGTTATTATGTAAGGTATTGATTCTATACTTGGAGAAGGGACAAAAAAAATTACAATTATAGAAGCAGGCACGTGACCTAAAACTATTGCAGAAATAGAAACATATTTGTCTTTATGGTTTTTTACCATAGCATTCCAAGCAGCATGAAGAAAAGCTGCAAAAATTACCGATGTAAATACAACAATATCCATTTATATATTTTAAACTTTTTAACCATCTTTAAAAAGTTTAATATTAATATATTTAAAAAAATTCATGCAAAGAATATTAAAATTTATTGATGCAACTTTAATTGATTTAGGTAGACAGTTTAGATGGTCTTATCTTCCTCCACTAATGGTTTATGTAGCAGCAGGAATATCAGGCCTAACAGGAATAGTTGGTACTTTTTTTGTAAAAGATTATTTAAATTTATCAGCGGCCTTTCTTGCTGGACTAGGTTTTTGGGCAGGAATACCTTGGGCACTAAAAATGCCATTAGGCCATTTAGTTGATTTAATTTGGAACAGAAAAAATTACATGGTTTTTATAGGAGCTGGATTAATAGCTCTAAGTTTATTTATAATGTATGGATTAATTATTCATACCGAAGCTTTATCTTCATACTTGAAAGTTGAAACTTGGTTTATCATAAGTGTTTTGTTGGCTCCAGTTGGTTATGTAATTCAAGATGTTGTTGCTGACGGAATGACAGTAGAAGCTGTCCCATTGTCAGATGAAAAAGGAAACAAATATTCATTAGAAAAAATTAAAATAATGCATACTACAATGCAAACTCTTGGTAGGTTTGCTATAATTGCTGGCACAGTTATTGTTGCTTTTGCAAATGTTATACTATTTTCAAATGTTGAAAATTTAAACCAAGAAGGAAAAATACTTCTATACGGTCAAATTTACATTTATGCATTAATCATTCCAGTCATTTCTGTTTCAGGAGTTTTTTTAGCAATTTATTTAAAAAATCTAAGAATAAAAAGATTAAGGGACTCAGGTGTAAGTAAAGAAAAAATTATAGAACTAGAGAAAGAGTCTCACGAAAATACTAAACCTAATTGGTGGATACTTGGTGGAAGTTTAATTTTTGTTTTATTTACTTTAGGAGTTGGAGCTTTAAAAATTCCATTTGCTCAAGAAATAGTTTTTTTTGGATCAATGTTAATAATTTTATTTTTAATGTTTAAACTTATTAAAGAATTGCCAGAAAATACAAGATTCATGATAATAGGTACAGCAATTATAATTTTTGTGTTTAGAGCTATGCCAGGCCCAGGTCCTGGATTAGTTTGGTTCGAAATAGACGAACTAGGTTTTAACGAACAGTTCTTTTCAGTTCTTTCTTTATTAGCTTCAGTGCTCACTCTAGTTGGAATTGTAGCTCTTAGACCATTTATGGCAAAAAATTCTATAGCAAAAATTATAGTAATTTTATCAATTCTTGGAGCTATTTTATTTTTACCTAGTGTTGGAATGTACTATGGTTTTCATAATTGGACCTCTTCATTAACAAATGGAGTTGTAGACGCAAAGTTTATAGCAATAATAAACACTGCTTTAGAATCTCCTTTAGGACAAATTTCAATGATACCTTTGCTTGCTTGGATCGCAAAGAATGCTCCCAGTAATTTAAAAGCTACTTTTTTTGCAGTATTTGCATCTTTTACTAATCTAGCTTTATCAGCCAATGCTTTAGCCACTAAATATTTAAATGAAATTTTTACAATTACGCGAGAAGTAAAAGATAAAGTGTCAAATTTAGTTGTTAGTACCGCAGATTATTCAGAACTAGGCATGTTATTAATTACAGTTCTCCTTTTAACTTTAGTTTTACCAATCCTTGCTGTATGGATAATTCAAAAAACTAAATTTAAAACAAACGAATAAAATGGAAATTTATAGCTTACTTCAAAAAAAATTATTAGATAATAATTTTGTTTATACAGCTGAAACAACACCGCCAGATTCAGCTACAGATAAAATATTATTAGAAAATGTAATGCCTTTAAAAGGAATTGCAGATGCAATTAATATAACAGACAGTCCTGGCGCTAAAGTTCATATGTCATCTTTAACAGCAGCAATTATACTTTCACAAAATCAAATGGATCCAATTTTGCAATTAACAATAAGAGATAGAAATAGATTAGCAATACAGGGGGATTTGGTAGGTGCATCAGCTTTAGGTGTTCATAACATACTTTGTTTAAAAGGAGACGAAATGAAAACTGGTGACCAACCAGAAGCCAAACCAGTGAATGATCTTGATAGTTTAGGACTCGCGTCAATGGTAAATGTAATGCGTAAAGAAAAAAAATTTTTATCAGGTAGAATAATTGACCCTCCACCTAAATTTTATATTGGCGGAGCCGAAGCACCAACTATCGGTGAACCTAATCCAGAAAAAATTTTAAATAAAATAAATAAAGGAATAGATTTTTTTCAAACACAGTATGTCTTTGATGCTCAGGTATTAAAAAAATATATGAAAATAATGGATGAAGCTGGTGTTTTAGAAAAAACAAATTTTATTATTGGTATAGGACCATTCGCTTCAGCAAAAAGTGCAAAATGGATGAACGAAAATTTGGCAGGTGTCAACGTTCCTGATGAAATAATTAAAAGATTAGAAAGTTCTAAAGATGCCAAAGAAGAAAGTAAAAAAATATGTATAGAGCTAATTAATGATTTTAAAAAAATAAAAGGTGTAAAAGGGGTTCATTTAATGGGCCATAAAAAAGAAAAAATTATTGCTGAAATTATTAAGGAAAGTCAAAAACAGTAAATTATTTTTTGACCTTCCTTTTTTCTATTTATTAAAACCAATTATTTGGAATAATTATATAGTGAATAGCAAGCACTATTCCAACCGAAACACTTAATCCAAAGATCATTTTAATAAAGTCTTTTCCAATAAGTGGAAACACATATTTAAATTTATAATCTTTGTTCATTGTTGAGATTGCTAATTCTCTACCACATAATAAACCAACAAATACCCATGTTGTAGACATTGGTAAATCGTTTAGTTCTTTAAAGTAGAATAAAACGGCAGCATAAATCACGTTAATAATTGTAGCTGATCTTGCATATCTAGTTCCAGTTTTATCCAAAACTACTTTTTGAATAGGTCCGCCATGAATATAAAAAATATAAAATAATAAGAGTGTAAAATAAACCATTACTGTAATCAGAAGAGTAGGGCTTAACTGTCTTGGCAAATATACAGCAATGTTTGCCACATCATGTGATAACCAAACCCACCATAACCAACCAGAAGTTACCCAAACTGAGTTACGCCAGAAGCCAATCCATTTATCACTTACTTCATCAAATTTTTCATTAATAAATTTCGATACAATTATCCAAGCAATATAAGCAACTACTGCCGCTAAACCATAACCAACAACACTTTTCATTAACATTTTTTCTAAAACAACAGTTGAAGCAAAAGCAGATAAAACTAAGAAAGTAGTAGAAACTGGAATACCAACTCTTGTTAATAATAAAAGTATTCCTGGAGCTACCGCATGGTACCATTGAATTTCTTGATAAGGTATTCTTGTTAATCTTCCATAAGAAATATCACCATCATAGGCATACCATCCCCAGCCAAGAGCCATGATCATTACAAATGATGCTGAAGCTGCAAGCGTATACCATTTAAACCATTTTTGTTTTGAAGCTATAAATGTACCTAAAGTTTGTATCGAGTCGTTTCCTATCACGGACCATCCTGCTAGTCCAAATCCTATTATTGTATATATTAATGAGAGTTCCATATTTTTTTTAACCTATTTTAATTTTAAGAGATTCATATTTATAAAGATTATTTAATCTGTGAGAGATTATTTATCTATAGCTAAATTTATTATTATTTTTTATGGAGAGGAGATTCATCCTGATTATATTATTTTATTTAAAAGTCTAGTGAGTAAATTGACCATCTTAAATTTATTACTTTAAGTTGTATTTACTTGATGAATTTATCTATTTTTGCATTTTTTGCACAAACCGAAAAATTCTAAGTTATATTTGCTATATTTCATTCCAGAATTATCTTCAAAATTTGTTAGATATTTAGAGAGTTTAGAGTTATTTATTTCAGTGACTTTTTCGCAGTTTTCACAAATTGAAAAAGCAGTAGCTTTAGAAACTTGGCAGCTAGAGTTTTTACATGCAACAAAAGCGTTTCTACTCTCAATTTTGTGGATTTTACCTATTTCAACCAATTTATCCAAAGCTCTATAGACCTGTAGTGGTGCTTTTAATCCTTTCTTTTGAACATTAAATAATATCGAATAAGCTTTTAATGGTTGAGAAGATTTTTCTACAAGATCTAAA
>MDTG01366603.1_pt1 | contig 12350 bp, 7 predicted proteins | sample 811421 | NCBI WGS metagenome assembly MDTG01 (sample SAMN05326645, study PRJNA326480) | marine metagenome | isolation source: seawater | place: Pacific Ocean: South East | collected 2011
AAAGTCAATCTTATTACCTTCACCGTAATTGAATAAGTTGTCCCACTCTAATCGGTGAATCCTCCAATTAATATTTCTCTTGACAACCTCCGAGTCTTCTACTATTTTGTTGTAAGTTTTGTTCAAACTGTACACCCGATCAAGAACAGCGTCAGATGCGTTATAGTCCTCTAGATACTCCTTTATAAACTTTTCTTGAACAGCAATATCACGCAAATCTTCTTGCACGAATTCACCGGTCACGTCAACGGAGCCTCTGTCGTTAGCTTTATTTAAAAATGTGACTGCCGTTGGACTATAGCGTTTATGTGCTGCATCAATCGCTTTCTTTAGTTTTGAATGGGGGATGCTATGGTTTGAGACAAGGCGAAGGCGTGCACCTGTTGGGACACTTACCTTCTGTGGCAGTCGCCCTGCCTTAGTCAACTGGACTGTGACAAAGGGTCTTGGGTTGTTCAGGACATAATGCTCTACCGAAAACTCATCTTTGCCTTGAATTTCCCACAACAAAAACCCCTTATCGTCAGACTCGCCGTGGTTCTGTTGAATCGTTGAACCGCAATATCGGATACGACCCTCTTCGTCTAAAATTTGATTTGTCTTGTGAATATCTCCAAGCATAGCATAATCAAAATCTCGGAACACAGATATGTCGTGATCTCCGTGATCCATGACCCATCCAGTATCTGTAGTAACACCGCTAACTGCACCGTGATATAGGGCAATATTAATTTTATCTTCAGAGGTGGGCTTTACCCAATTATCCTCATCGAACACACTTAAAACATTAAGAACAACACCATGTCCAATTTCAACCTCGCCAGCGTTCTTGAGAAGATGCAAGTTCTCGTGTTCAAGCGCATCGACAATAGGAGTAATGGCATCTTGACGACCTGAATTCTTTAGATTGCCATCGTGGTTACCTAGAATAACATAAGTTGGTGCAATGTCTCCCAAGCTCTTAAAGAAGCTTGCAGCCATCTCCACGAACTCTGGCGAGATCTGTGTCTTAGTGTGAGCAATATCTCCACAATGGACAATATAATCCACTTCTTGTTTTTTTAAAATATCATACATACTAGAGAAAGCGGCACGATATTCTTCGTGATACTTTAAATTCCTAATATGTGTGTCTGCGATATGTGCAATCTTAACCATTTATACTCCTATTATTAGAACAACATCTCTATTGCTTTGCGCTGCCAGAAACTCTGATCAACAGGAAGTGCAATCGACTTCCTTTTCAAAAATTCTTCTTTACTCATCTCACCCACATCAGAATACGGATAGATGTCCACTTTATATAATTCTACATCATATTCCAAGAATTGTTTAATTATTTCTAACGCTTTTTTCTCTGCATCGGCATCAAGAGCAAGATAGACTGGGGTATCGTTTTCAACCACTCGACGGACAAGAGCCGAACCCTCTCTCAAGGACGACCCCAAGATGGGAACCGCATTGCCAGCTACAACAGCGTCAAAGACACCTTCCACAATTACTAAATCATTGTCCCAATCAACATACAAATCGTTGAACACCAAATCACGACTGACGGGTGGGGCTAAATACTTCCTCCACTCACCATTATAACTTCTGGCAATAAAATAATTAACACGACCAGTGTTGTCAAACGATGGTACAATAATTCTACCCTCGTATTCCCCGGAGGAACAATAACCCATTTTCCATTTAAGAATATCCTCTTTTGCAACACCTCGTTTGTGTAAAAAATTAAGCGCAGGAGCGGCAGACTTAGGCAAGTTGTTTGAAGTAAGTGTCTTAAACTCTACGGGTAAAGTTACTAATTGCTTTTCCTCTTCCTGCGAACCGAACAGTTTCTCTACCATCAGGGAGTCGAAAGATGACAACTCTACCTTGCCACATAAACGATCCCAAGACTTCAACTGTGAGAAATTACCGTAAGAGCGGATGACCCTGCGAATACTGCTGCCACGATAATCACAAACCCAACACTTAAACGCATCTTTCTCCACGTTTATAGACAGCTTATTTTTATGGTGATTGCACTTTGGACAATAGTATAAACGCTCTGCACCGGATGCAAAGGAGTTGCCCAGTATTTCTTTCAGAATGTCTAGTTTTTCTTTAGATGACACTTCACACCCGCTTTCGCTATGATAAGACTGTCAGCCCGATCAAAAGTGCCGGGTACAGGATTACCATGTTTAGTCATATTATAACCAAAGCTGGGCTCGTTGTCAAGTAAAAAATTTAAAATATGTTGTTTAATATTCACGGACTTATCTCTCTTGCCAACGCCAACCTCTGATCTCGCTTGAGTAGCAGTGATGAATTCGGGAGTGATCCCAAAAACATCTTTTACTATCCACCCAACTATACCATTAAAGCGAGCTAAAGTCAAGATAGTTTTTGCAGAAGATTTTCCCCTACTTATCCACAGAGGGGATTCAATATAAACCTCTTCTATTTCGTAGTTCTGTTTAAGTTCCGTGAGAAGTTCTTTTACCGCTTCAGCCTTGGCAAAAAGATCTGGGTAGCGTCTTTTGTTTTGAAGCTTCCAAGCTTCGCAATATAAAACTTCTTCCTTGAGACTCAAAACTGAAGCCCCGGTTATTGATGTTGAAACATCTAATCCTAGTATCATTAAAAATCCAATTTAAGTTTGAATGTGAATTCACGATCCTCTGTTTTTAAAATTGGTCTAGCGAGCTTTGCAATTGCAATAAGGTTTTTCTTTTCGTCATAGATACCAATCTTAGAAATCCAAGTTTGCTTTTTAAACTCCGGAGGGGGATCGTTGTATGGTGAGTATACAGTGTTCTTAATTTCCAAGCTATCTTTCTCTGTATAGTTTGTCTCCCCACTGTAACTCATTCTAACATCTTCTTGTCCATTTGTTAAGAAAGTAGGGTTATTAGAATGATTCAGTTCACCTTTCTTCGCATGCGCAAGCATAGTAAGTGTGGGAATATAAGTTGTGCCGTGAAAACTAATATGAAAACTTGAATTAATAACCGCAGTAGATGGATCCAGACCAACAGGATCTGCTGAAGTCCCATCTTCATTGTTATACCCTTGGGTGCCCCAATAAATCCATTTGGGGTTATCAAGCTGATCGTGATCGTCAACAGGCTCTGGGCAGTAAATATACCTTTCCTCAAGGGTATCATCAAGGGACCAATCGCCGTTTAGAATTATAAACCCTTCGTTATACAGAACAACACCAGCGACCTGTCCCAAGCCTGCCTCTCCAACAGTTTGAATTAAATCTCCGTTCTGATTTGTATCTTCCAACCTAGCAATTAGATTTCCGTGAATATAATAATCTAACTTAACCGTCCCACGTTCGATGCTTGAGCCATAGAATATTGAAGGGATACTCACAAGAGTGAGGTTTTCTTCCATCTTGCCCTCAAATGAATAGTTAGGGCTCATAGTCTTATAATAGTTCAGCGTATTTTTCAACGCCAAAAGTCTTGGTCGCTCCTTACCACAGACATCATAAAAGTCATCCTCTGGAGCTACGTAACGTTCAATAGAGATTGTTGAGGCAAGTGGATAACTTCCCGTGATAACATCCCCATAAGAAAAACTGTGAAACGCTGTGGTTGAAACTGTGTTAAAAGCCATCGCAGTTCCATCCTTGGTGATGAATGGATAAACTAAGTCTTCTTCACGGCGGTCAACATTGATTTCATAAAGGCTTAGAAAACCTGAAGGGACGTGCTTAACATCTCCTCCGGGGATTTGTGTAGCCTCTTCAGAAAGCTCTCCGTTATAATAAACTTTCCTGTCATGGATTAAAAACTCAACCTTCGGGTGAGCTTCAATCACATTATGAAATAAATCGTTTTCTGTAAACTCGTAGTATGGCATAAGCCGAACCCCCTTTAGTAGTCCAGCCTCACCCTCAACACCATTTCGTTAGTTGGATCTTTTCTCAAGACCTCTGAAAGTTTTGCTACTGCCAACAATTCATTATCAGCGGAATACAAACCAACTGTGGAAATGTAAGAAACCGGAGCGTCTGCCGTACTCTCTTTAACTCGGATTTTACTATCTTGTAAATAAGTAGGGTTTGAGCTATAGTTGAAGTCATTATGGTTGACTCTGCAAAAATAAATTGTAGAGTTTAGCTCGGTAGTGTTGTTGAATGCCAAACGATCAAACCTTTTCCTCAAGGATGTACAGTTAGCCGGGATGTCTTGAGTCTCCAGCATGTCTTTAACAAGTAACGATACCCCATCGTCATCGACCAGCATAACAGGCTCGCTCATTGTCTCTGGCAGTCTGCCGTTGAGAGCGTCACCAGCATACGCCTTGAAAACGTTTGCAGTAAGAACAATAACGCCCGCTTGGTAATACACCAAACCGCACCTCTCATCAACAACTTCTTGAGTAGAATAATTAAAATTAACGCCGCCAGCTACAAGGTTACCATCACCGTCAAGCTCTTGTAGCTTTCTACATCTTAAAATCCCATAGTCGCCTGCTGGTGAGTTGACACGATAATCGTTTGCTGACCCTTCGTCAGAGATAGACAAGAGAAAAAGATTCCCTACGCCTATTGATTCTGTGACATCCAGATGAATATGACAAGACCCTTTTTTAATCTCATCCTTGTTCAACAAACGAGCAGCACTTAAGATGTAAACTTCGTCTAATTTATCACCACCTTCAAGAATGTTTCCATCCTCGTCAAACCTAAGAATATTGCCAGCAGTGTCATGACCAACTAAAACTTGAGCCATTTGCTGATAAATTCTATTTTTCTTTGCGGCGGATACATCATCGCCAGAAATAAAATCTGAATCTTCTGAAAGACCAACCGTTAGGTCAAAAATGTGATTTGCAGAAGAACTTAGATATGGATAATCATACACGCTTTGGAACATCTTGTGAGGATACTCCTTAATATTTGAATTCTCTGGATCATCCGGTTCCGCATATGTACCAAAAAGGATTCCACCGTGAACGGGGATTGCCTCGTGCAACAACGTTCTTGTCGTTGCGATATCATCATTTAGAAATGTTTTAAATACTGTAGCCATAGTCTATTTTACTCCTTAAACCTTCACAAAGCGAACTGGAATATCTACGCTATAACCAGTTGTGGCACCACTAACACGCACAATTGAATCAATGAATTGGTGTTCTACACCAAACTCGGAGGATTCAGTAGCTTGGTTTCCGAGTCGGTCAAACAAATAACTACTCGTATTAAGCTCAAGAGATGAACGAATCTTAAATTTAATCGTCGTGCCTCTTGGACCTCTAATCACCTGCGACTGTGTTTCCGGATCTCTTTCGGTGTTTTCCTCAACGAAAGCGGTGTCCTGTCCGAGAGATAAATAATAACTCGCAACGTTGTCGTCATCAATAAAAGATACAGACGCTTGTTGTGCACCAGATACGTCCATAATTGTTCCAAACCGATTGTCAATCTGAATGATATATTGTGTCTCATTTAAGTCATGATCAATCGCAAATCTAGAAGAGATGTCCTCTGTGTCCAAACCTTGGTCAATTCTACAATAAGAACCTGCTGTTGTGTTCTCCCCGTACATAACACCTTCACGGACAGAGCCGCCGTTGTACCCAATACTGGATTCTGTATCTTTGTCTACCGCACAGATGAACGCCTTTACGTCGTCGTTCAGCTTGGCAGATGCGTCTGCAACATCGTTAATCTTCATGACAGGCAAGAACAGGAGATTGGTTCTTGGGATAGAAATAAGCTTGGACTTCATAGAAGAAGTGTTGTTCGTAAACGCCTCCAAGACTGGAGTCATCAAAATGTCCAAGTCATAGTAAGCACTGCCGCTAGGGTGTGCCCCCTCCTCGTGATTGTTATTCCTGTATAAGCTATAGTCTACCTCGTCGTCACCGAGGGCAAACTTCGCAATCCTGAATGACCCATCCCCTTTGGCGAGTCTTGCTCTACCTGTATCTGTGAGGACGGCATCAAGTATAATATCTCCTGAATTATCTAAAAACGCCATGTGAAAAGTTCTCCTTGCTAAAAATAATTAGTTTCTCTTGCATAAATAGTCCAAAATCCGTAAAAATTAAATTCTTATTCTGGTTGAATTTTTAAATGTCTGTGCTCGAACACAACATTGATGTCTATTTTTCTCCCTGTTTGTCTAGAGGTGAGCCTTATTTTAAATTTCTTACCCCACAAGCTCTCGTCTTCAACCCCCAAAAACAGGGTGTCTTTGTCCCATCTATCAGAAACCGTGACAGCATCGGACAAATTACTTTTTTCTTCATTGAGAATACCTTGAGCAAACGTAGGTACAATCTGCATAATTCTCTTCATCTGTTTTGCGGATATCTTAGGTGTCCTTGGGGCGAAGTCAACAGTTTTAATAATTGGATATATGGATCCGTGGTCATCAATCATTTCCACTTGATAAACAGGTGACGGGTAAGAAACGTGACCGTGGTTATCCACACTTCGGAAAGTATACCAATATTTTTTATTAGGGGAGATCTCATCCATACAAGAAGCCGATGTAGCTTTGCTCATAGTGTCTGGATCTATATCCGTAAGCACAGTCTTAACCATCTTACCGTGGAAGTCAGAATATCCGTGTGGGTGCGTCGTAGACCTAAAGACCTGAAACTCCATTGCGTGATCATCAGACTCGTATCTAATAGGCTCATCATCAAGTCTATCTTGAGCCCTCCTAGTAAGCTTGTGAATTCTCTCTTCACCTCGCTCAATAACCTCTGGCATTAGATCGTAACGACCAACGTTGCCAGAAAAATTAATTTTAATTCTGTCCGGCACAGATCGGAATGGAATAATTTCAACATCTGGCATTACAGGCGGACTGTCCAAAAGACGATTCGTGTATGAAAAATAAGGCACCTCGACGATCCTTAGCGATGGTTCGGTACGTACGATAAAGCCAGACTCTCCATCCCTAGACCAATAATCTTGATACTTATACTTACTTCCAAAGACAAGCTCATATGCGTAAATCGTGTATGTGTAGTTTCTACCATACTTCACCTGTGTGTCAACAAATTTGTGAACCTCAATCTCATTAGAATTGGGTAACCAAAAATTTTGAAGCACTTGACCTGACTGTGTTCCTGCTCGTTTCTCAATACGATACAAGACTGTCTCCGTGTGAGCAGGCTCACCTCTCATCATCTCTTTATATGTCCGAGTCCTCAATCTCACCAAATCCCTCACCTTTGAGGTGAACACAACAGACATAAGACTTCTAAACAAATCGTACTTTGGATCATCGGTAACTTCAACAGTTGGATCTGCTTTACCTAAAAACACATGTTCTTTGGATTCAAAAAACCCAGCCGGGACGTTATCTTTAGTTCTAGACGAAACAGAGTCGTACCAATCCGAAACATCAAATGTTCTTCTTTTTGTGTCAAGAAACTCTGATCTAGAAATAACTTCGTTTGCCTGTACTTCATCACTAGCCACCTGCATAGAGGTTTTCACCTCTTCCACATAGTGCTTGATCGAAAGACCGGATGAAGAAATAGAACTCATAAGGTGAGAACCCATACCAGAGTCCTTCAAAGCTTGAGCAAATTCAGTAGTAGTGTCTGTTGAAAATTCAATGTCCGTGAACATAGGAAACAACTCCTTGCTAGAATTATAATTTTTCAAAAGCTCTACGTTCGTGTGAGACACAAAAAGATTAGAAAACTTTGCCCCAAGATTAATTCTATCAGAATCTGACAAAACATCATTAACCTGACGACCATACATATCAAAATACTGGACTGCCAAACTATCATCAATATCCCACTTCTTTCTTTCAGATCTAGGTCTTAGCATTTCCCCTTGTGTTTCCACCCTCAAACTATTATTCAAAGTTATATGCCTTTGGAACCACTCGTTGTCTTCTTCTGTCTCGTCTTTTAGCATCTCTGTCAGCATTACATACATATTTGGTAAAACTGCTTCGGTGAGAGTTTCAGAAGAAATAGAATTTTCGTACTCTGGTACAAAAAAGTTATAAGTCGGTTTAACGCTGGCGTACATCGTATTTATTGATGTCGTAAATCTTTCAATGTCCCTCAACGGATAGGGTGCACTCAAGGTGCAATAATGATCTTCGTACCAAACACCCGTCTTAATAGCGTCCATACAAAGACGGTCAAAGAGAGCAACAGGATCAGAAGTTTTGTTATATTGTAGGTATCCGGGCGATGGTGACAGCTTCACAACATCTTGAAAGACGGGCATAAATGTTGTTGCTGGTGGTGCGCCGATCTGACGCAAAGTATCTGTTGTCATCTCCGTCGTGTCAGTTCCTTCTGGGTTGCAAGACAAACGGAAAGGGGAATGTTCTTCTAATTTATGAGAAACATACACTAGGGAATCTGATTTTTTCGTCCAATAGTTTCCAGTCATGTATCGGAGCTTGTCCGCAATGTTACTGCTTGGCAAGGTGCCGTCTGCATACATACTACGTTGATACACCTCTGCGGTCACAGAAGAGTCGTATAAATTTTTTGCAACAACTGACCTGACCTTAGACGCTGCATTAACCACCGCAGCGACAGATCTTTCAGTCTTTGCTGCGCCGTCACGATAGTGAGATGGAGTTCTGCTGCCCTTGCTCTTAAGGATATCGTTTACTTGGTTTGGAGTAATGTTTTTAGTAGCCATAATTCCCCCCCTTGTTCGGTGATGCAACAAATTTACTCAACTCATCACATGGCGGAGTGAGAGGTGTTCCGGGCACATTTGTGGTTGAAGAACCAGAAGAGTGACCCGTATCGGCTGTATATCCACCCCGAACAATTAAATCGCCAAGGGCAACACTTGAATCAAAAACAGTGCCCGTAGTCGCAACAGAAGAAGACGCATTGTTCGGTGCTGATGTTCTAGGTGTCAAAGCAAAATACTCATCATAAATAGGCATTTCTAATGATTTAGGTCGAGAAATACCAAAAAGTTGACACTCGTAAGGCTTCATCCTGCAAATCATTTCTGTACCAGAAGATGCATACCACTTGTCATAGGTTAAAATTTCCCAACGGTCGTTCCTCACATCTCCTTCGTAAGATGTCAAAATTTCAATTTTGTTAATAAGCCCGTATAAGATTGCAAATTCAGAAGATGATCTTGGGTCTGCAATCGGATCTGTGCCATATTCATGCCAATTAGTGGTCACCGCTGCTGGGTTAACAGAAGCCAATAACAAACTTTTGATTTGATTCGGCAGGCTTGAAACAACAGAGGAAACTTCCTGCATCGGAGCATGATGCTGGCGAGCAACCTCTTTGAGATATTCTGGTGTTTTATACATCCAATTGACGACGTTAGCGTTGGATCGCACATCAAAACAAGATATAGTCCCAACCTCCATGTTGGTGCTGGTTAGAGAGGTGGAAGGACTAGAAGATACAATTTTAGAACCACTTGAGCCAAACGGCTGGTCTGTTGAGCCATCAAAATATCTGTTTGACTTTCTAAGCTCAATCTGCAAACTCGCCAAAAACGAATTAGCGTTTATCGTATCCAAACCCTGCTGGTTCGCTGTACCTTCGTCTACTCTGGAAACTACCGGGTCTAAATTTGAATCGTTTGGAAGGTCATCTAATTCCGAACAAAAGCGAACCGATATGCTAGGCTGTAAAAAAGAAATCTTAGAGGTCAAAGGTTGTGCAATGTTTGTCAGCGGGGGTATAATTGTCATGTTAAGATTTGAAAACTGCCCCAGCATTGCAGTTTGATACATTTGAGCTTCAACAGAGAGTGGAGATGCTGTGTTATATTGTGGACTCATTGTTGGTGCAGAAAAATTAGTAACTGTGGCTGCGAACGCCTCAATAGATGAGTATTGATCCGGAGATATCACCCCCCCAGCCGACCTTGTGGTGGATTGGGAAATAAATGGCACCTTTGTTGTGCCAAGGGAAACTTCTGCCGGGGCTAAATAGCCAAAGCCCGTCTTGAGAGTGGTGTCTTCAGAGGTGACCCCTTGAATATCAATTGCCACACTGTCGTCTGAAAAATACTTCAAAGACTCTAAAGTGACCCTTTCTGAATATTTCTCTCCGGTAACAAGCCGCAGACCACTATATGAAGCAGATGTGCTTGATAAATAATCCCAGCCAATATTCCTAACAAAATTTGAGTCAAACTCTGAATTATTAAACCAGTGAGAAACTGTAGTTGTTTTTGTCGGTAAAGATGCTGACTCTGAATGACCCAAAGTTCTATACAGTTTTGACTCCCCTTCCCCAAGTGGAACATCGGAACCAACAATCTTAGAAACACGACTAATAAGGTTGTCCATCATTTTAATAAACGTCATAACACCCTTTGGGCTACCAGACTTAGGGGAAACGTACTTTTGAACGGACGTGACCAAATCCTCTGCTGCCGCAGTAGAGCTAAACCCAGTAAAAAGATTTAACATCTCAAAATATTTAACAACGGGCTGGACCCAAGGAGCAGAGTCTTTCTCTGCTTCATACAAAGCTTCCTGCTCTGAAACAAACTTGCTAGTAAATCTTCCACTAGCTACAGAAAAATTAGCACCGCTACCTCTTTTTACCCTCGCCCTTTCCCAAGTCGAATCAATATGAGGGTCTTGCAATTCTACAACAAACTTGCTCATCCCAACTTTAGAAGCCTGAAGATAATATTCGTAAAGTTTGCTTCTGTGGTTTCTCAACTCTCGTATTAAAGAGTAAATGTATTTTTGTGATGCATCCTCAACGACCATCTCAACACCATACTGATACAAACCGTCAGTCTTCATGGATACATCCGAATCGGAAGCAGTAAAGAACCTGACATCAAACTTTTGTTGATCTGATAAAGTATAGTAAGACTCTCTAAGGGTTGCAGTGGGCGAAGAAACTTCATTAAAAACCCCATAAGAGGTTTCACCAGAAGCAGCGACAGTATAGACTGGTTCCCGCTTATCGAAAAGAACCTCACCAGAAACTGGGTTTCCCAAACTGTTGCTCGTTGTTGTTTCTTTCACCCTTCTTCTAACCAACCTCATTGAACGTATTTTACAAGATGCAGAAAGCTGCATCCTTTGCGTCTGGTTGGCTGTAGAAAATAGTTTTTCGTATGAAGAGCTTTCCTTCAACATCTTCAAGTAATCAACAGCAAACGACATTCTAGCATTACCCTCTCTATCACGAGCAAGATATAAATCTGAAAAATAAACATTTCTTGGTAGAGTAGCTGTAGTGTCGTTTTTTAAATACCTATGAATCTTTGATGCGGAAGACAAAACACTATTCTCAAGAAGCGTTAGATCAACTGGCATCCTTTGAATCTTATCTACATCTCTAAAATCTTGAACCTTGTCGTTAGAAACAATATTCAACTTAAGTTCGACCGATTCAGGAGTGGTTGAGTCTTCTGTCATCCAGACCCCATCGGTCGTTGAGTGTACTGCGCCGGACCAAACAGTACCATCACTCTTCGTAAACACGTAAGAACGAGAAACTACTTTGCCCACATCAATAGCAATCTCGGAAGCTATCTTTCCGTTCTGACCTTTGAGGGTCTGTTCGTCGTACGATAGATTATAATCAGAAACCAAAAGTTCCATATCTAAACAACACAGTGCAAACACTGCAACGTGTTCAGGCTCCGAACCTTTAAACTCAAATGAAGCTCTAAAGTTTACATCGTGAACAATATTGCCATTTTCGTCCACGCTGGAGCTATGTTGCGTGAGTGAAAGCTCGTCAGCAATGGCATCTGAATAGATGTCAAATTCTTTAATTTGTGTGTAGTTCTCAATTGTATCGTACACATCTTGACCGGGATATGCCTGCCGTAAAATCTTCATTGCGTCACTGTTGGAGTCTACACTATACAAACCATTTAAAATGTTAATACCGTCGTTACTGCTTGAAAAAGCGGATGTAACCACTGGGTTTGTGCATGTAACAATTTTTAATTTTACGTATCTTGCAAACTTATCGCCGAACCAAGCACTAATGGATTCCCCAGAAATGATCTCTTTGATTGATGTGTCCACCGTCATACGCATCGTGCCTTCGTCACGAGAGAAAGAACTCTTTGTCTCTCTTTCGTGCTCAATGTGTGGATTAGAAACTTCAGGGGCAGTGCCACCTGCCTCTAGAGTAATGGTGTCAATAAAAACGTTTGGTATCAGTGCTCCTAGAAGCCCCCCTTGATCCTTTGGTAAACTCATTCGTCTTCACACTCCCCGTCATCTTCGTACGTAACACCAGTCAGGTAATTTCTCCTACCAGCGGAACCATATAAAACTTCGTCTGTAGATGGCTTTTCTGATTTCAATGTATGGTTCTCATCTTGTTTCGTGTAGATGTTTCTACTTGAATCATATTCAAAATGAACAGCCTTAAGTACTCTT
>MDTG01129300.1_pt1 | contig 12349 bp, 8 predicted proteins | sample 811421 | NCBI WGS metagenome assembly MDTG01 (sample SAMN05326645, study PRJNA326480) | marine metagenome | isolation source: seawater | place: Pacific Ocean: South East | collected 2011
CCGATGACGACATACATAAACGTGAATTTGTATCGATATTGCCGCTGCCGATGTAACCTTTCATTAATTTATTAGCAACATAATAATCTTCGGTTAATAGCTGGCCTGAAACATAAAACGCGACGGCATCTGGGCCGTGTTTTTTTATGATGTCACTAAAGCCACTGGCCACTTTATCGAGGGCCTGGTCCCAAGAAACCACCTGGTTATTAATTTTAGGTGCCAGTAAACGCTCATTGAGTGACACCGTTTGGTCAAGGGCACTGCCTTTAGAACACAAGCGGCCAAGATTAGCAGGGTGGTTATCAAGCCCGGTTACGCTCATGGTACGAGCCGTTTCATTTACAGTGGCTTTTATGCCGCAGCCAACGCCGCAATAAGCACAGGTTGTATGCTTGGTTATTTCGTTTTTGTGTTGGTTCAACTGAGTTGAGGCGATAACGCTCATGCGGCCACCTCGGAATGTTTAGCGGGTTGATTCATTGCATTATTTTGAGCTTGGCATAATGCTTTGCCAAACATTAAATAGGGACGAATTGATTGGATATCCGTTTGTGCATCAAGAAGCTCATGATAAAACGGCCCTTCTTGTGTGTCACCATATAACACGACACCGATGATTTTATTGTTCTCAATGACGATTTTTTTATAAATACCTTGTTGAGAATGGCGATAGTATAGGTACTCACTTTCAGGTGTACCTAAAAAGTTACCCACAGAAAATAAATTGATTCCCGTCACTTTTAATTTGGTAGCCGTTGGCAGTGTTTGAAACTGTGCAACACCATGTTCACTTAAATGATTGGCCAGTACGGTTGCTTGATCATAAAGAGGTGCCACTAAGCCGAACGTCTCGCCTCGATGTTCGATGCACTCGCCTAACGCATAAATACTCGGGTCATAGGTTTGTAATGTATCACTCACCACAATGCCATTTTGACAATACAAACCACAGTCTTGGGCTAGTTGAATGTTAGGCCGAATGCCAATGGCCATAATCACTAGGTCGGCTTCTAACTCACTGCCATCGGCAAAACAGACTTTTTCAACGCGCCCATTCCCTTTAATGGACTGTGTGGAAGCCTGCATCTTAAAGTGTAAGCCTTTTGTTTCTAATGCCTGTTTGAGTAGTTTGCCGGCTTCTTGGTCAAGTTGACGGTTTAAGGGGATGTCTGAGTTATGCACAACCGTTACGTCCATACCACGGTTGCATAACCCCATGGCCGCCTCTAAGCCTAATAAACCAGCACCAATGACCACCGCTTTTTTATGCTGACTTGCCAAGCGAATCATATTCTCCACATCATGAATATCCCGAAAGCTCATGACACCTTCTAAATATGCACCGTCAATAGGTAGCATAAAGGGGTTGGAACCGGTTGCGATCACAAGGCGATCATAAGGTGTGACTTCGCCATTTTTTGTGATGACACACTTTTTTATTCGATCAATTTTTACAATGGCTTCATCATAACCTGCATGCAAAGTAATACCATTATCTTCATACCAAGAACGATCATGAATCATTATTTCGTTTAGTGTTTTTTCTCCTGCAAGTAAAGGTGAAAGCATGATGCGATTGTAATTACCATACGGTTCATTTCCAAAAACAGTGATGTCATATCTATGCTGGGTTCGGGTTAATTCGTCTAATAGTTTTGCACCGGCCATACCGTTGCCAATCATCACTAATTTGGCTGTCATGCTTTGCTCTTTATGCTGAATAATGAACTAAGGTGAGAGAAAAAAGGGACCATCGGAATAGGCATCCGATGGTCCAAAGGGGTCTCTACCTTAAGCGATGTTGCATTTTACGGTGTCCGTTTGGATGAGGTAAAACGCTACATGGTTTAAGTCGTTATAAACATCATGGTTGCTATTTAAAGGGCCACCAAGACACGGTTATTTTCAATTTTTGTTGCGTACGTTGTGATGCGGATAGACTCATCTTCCAAGCATGACCCGGTATCTAGGCTGAAGTGTTGCTTGTAAAGCGGGCTGGCCACAGTCAGGTTTCCCTTAACCTCACTAATCAACCCTCGACTGAGTACATTGGCTTTACCAATAGGGTCATAATTGTTGATGGCAAAGACCTGCTCGGTTGCAGCTGGGCGAAAAATGGCAACCTGTTGGTCGTTAACTAATGCACATACACCTGTATCTAAGTGAATGTCATCGAGTGCGCACACGTCGATAAAATGGCTCATGATCAATCCTTAGCTAATGGCTATTAAGTTATCTTTTTTCATTCGTTCACTTTCACTGGCAGGGCGAATCTGACCACGCTCTTTTACAAACTGAACATTTTCATCGGGTTTGTCGGCATTAATAAAGTGGCTAAAGCGCTTCAATTTATCTGGGGATTCTATGGTGGTTTTCCATTCACACTGATAGCTTTCGACAACGGCTTCCATTTGACGCTCGAACTCCTCAGCCATACCCAGTGAGTCCTCAATAACCACTTGCTTAAGATAATCTAAGCCCCCTTCAAGGTTGTCCATCCAAACGCTGGTGCGTTGAAGGCGATCGGCGGTTTTTACATAAAACAGTAAAAAACGATCAATGTATTTGATGAGGGTTTCTTTATCCAAGCCTTGTGCTAATAAATCCGTATGGCGAGGTTTCATACCGCCATTACCACAGACATATAAGTTCCAGCCATTTTCGGTGGCAATCACGCCTACGTCTTTAGACTGTGCTTCAGCGCACTCACGGGTACAACCGGATACGGCAAATTTGATTTTGTGTGGAGAGCGCAAACCCTTGTATCGATTTTCTAATTCAATACTCATTCCCATGGAATCATCCACACCAAAACGACACCAGGTTGAGCCAACACAGGATTTTACCGTGCGTAAGGATTTACCATAGGCATGACCTGTTTCAAATCCGGCAGCCACAAGTCGCTCCCATATTTGTGGTAACTCATGAAGCTGGGCACCAAATAAATCAATGCGCTGGCCGCCGGTTATTTTGGTATATAAACCAAAGTCTTTTGCGACTTGGCCTATCACCAATAAACCATCGGGGGTAATCTCGCCTCCTGGAATTCGTGGCACAACGGAATAAGTGCCATCCTTTTGCATGTTACCTAGGTAGATATCGTTGGTGTCTTGTAAACCAATGTGTTTATTGTCTAATACGTATTCGTTCCAGCAAGAAGCTAACACAGAGCCCACTAATGGTTTGCAAATTTCACAGCCATGGCCTTTACCGTATTTTGATAATAATTCGCTAAAAGATTTTATGCCCTCAATGCGAACAATGTTGTAAATATCTTGGCGAGTATAGGCAAAATGCTCACAGATATCGGTATTAACTTCCACACCCAGTTTTGCCAGTTCGCTGTTCATGACTTGCGTCACTAACGCGGTACAACCACCGCAACCTGTGCCAGCTTTTGTTTCGGCTTTTATATCACCAAGGGTTTGCGCACCATCTTGTACAGTGCAGCAAATCGCGCCTTTTGATACGTCGTAGCATGAACATATTTGTGCGCTATCGGGTAAGGCGTCTGGTCCTAGCATGGGTTTAGCTGCCCCATCGAGTGTCGGCAGAATAAGCGCCTCAGGTGAGGCTGGCAGTTCAATATTGTTTAGCGCCATTTGTAGTAGGTTGCCGTAATCTTCGGCGTCACCAATCATCACCGCACCTAGCAGTAATTTTTTATCTGCACTTACAACAATTTTTTTATAAACCTGATTGACTTCATCGGTGTAGGCATAACTTAACGCCCCTTCACTACGAGCATGGCAGTCACCAATGGATGCAACGTCGACGCCCATTAATTTTAATTTGGTGCTCATGTCCGCACCTTCAAAACTGGCAGCCCCTGAATTTGATATATGTTGTGCTGCTACTTTAGCCATGTTGTAGCCTGGCGCCACAAGGCCATAAATCATGCCGCCCCAAAGTGCACATTCTCCAATGGCGTAAATATTGTCATCAGATGTTTGGCAGTGATTGTTGATTGAAATACCACCGCGCGCCCCAAGTTCTAAATCACAGCGACGGGCAATGGCATCCTGAGGTCTTATGCCTGCACTGAATAAAATAAGGTCGGTTTCAAGGCTTTCACCATCGGCAAATTCCATTTTATGTTTACAGGTATCGCCGTCCGTAATATTTTGTGTGTTTTTATTTGTGTGCACCCGTACACCAAGCTCTTGGATTTTACTTTTTAATAATGCACCGCCAGCTTCATCTACTTGAACGGCCATTAAGCGAGGCGCAAATTCCACTACATGAGTTTCAAGGCCCAAATCTTTTAATGCGTTTGCTGCTTCAAGGCCTAACAGTCCACCACCAACAACGACACCTACCTTAGAATTTTTGGCTCCAGCAGTTATGGCTTCTAAATCTTCGATGGTGCGATAGACCAAACAATTTTCACGTTCGTGCCCTGGTACGGGTGGTACAAATGGATACGAGCCTGTAGCCAATACTAATTTGTCATAGCTGAGTATTTCGCCTTGTTGTGTGGTAACGGTTTTGCCTTGTCGGTCGATGTGTTCAGCGCTGCAGTTTAGTTTTAATTGAATGTGGTTCGTTTCAAAAAAGCCATCACTCACAAGACTCAAGTCTTCAGCCGTTTTACCTGAAAAGTATGACGATAAGTAAACACGGTCATATGCTGGGCGAGGTTCTTCACATAAAACGGTAATATTAAAGTTGGGTGCCTGTTCTGATTCCACAAGGCTTTCTAAAAATTTATGACCCACCATGCCATTGCCAATCACGATGAGGTTTTGTTTGTTTGTCATTTTCTCTCTCCATGCCGAATTAAACGGGCGGGCAAAGTTTATATCTGATGTATCTACAGCAATGGCCGTGCCATGTTCTTAACTTATTGTTTTTAAAGGGTTTAGTGTGTTTTTTTGAGGGAGGGGAAGGATAAAAAGATTGAAATGAGGGCGAACAAGAAACATTGCGAACCATTGTGGTGCGCAATGCAGGAAGGGCGTTGCTTGAAAATGGTGCGTGAATGTCTGGCTATTGATTTGCACCAATAGAAGAGGGTTAAAGTGCCGCTTTACTGCTTTGATCTATCTCTTCATATAGGCCGGTAATATCATCCATTTGCTGCAAAATACTTTCAGTTGTTACAGCAATAACTAAAGGCGTACTGTTACCGTTATGTTGTGATTTAAAACCTTGTTTTGAGAAGTTCCATTGTGCACTAACCTGTTTTAACTTGTAGCTGATGAAATGTGTATTGCGTTTGCTTTGTATTAATTGGTTAAGCGCGGTATCAAATTCACTTATGGCCTCTAAAAGTTCACTGGATAGTTGTGGATCATGGTCAGACAGGCTCATGGCGGAATAAAGCTTGGCAATGCGCTGGCTTAACATACGCTGGCGACCTGCAATACTGACAAGGTGTGCACTATTCGTATTGGAGACTGCTTGAAATTGGATAACTAAATCTTCGCTGGCGAGCATGGTGGCATCGCTTAACATGAGAATATTGCTTAAAGCTTGGCCATCAAATGGTTGGTTAAATGCGCCTGAATAAGAACGCCATATTTGTTCAATGTTTTCAATATAACTGTTTATAGTGGGCTGATTAATGGAACTGTTAAACTGCTTTAATTGCAAAATATTAGATTTGAACAACAAAGAGCTTTGCTCAAATTGCTGCTGCGCTTTATCAGGTTGAATATCAAGTTGAGATAAAATATAGGTCTTTGCAATACGTTGACTGAGCATGCGCAAGCGACCAGATTCATTGATAGCCTGTGAAAGTGAGTTGATCTGTGCATAAGTAGGAATACTGAAAATGATTAATAGCACGCTTAGCATGAATGTTTTTGGTTTCATGTTAGACCACCCATAGTAGAGAAAGGAGTAGCAGTGTGATGCTTTCTCTACTTTTCGAGCAATACCTAAGTCGGGGCATGATTAAAGGATATAAGGAGTAGTCATAATAAAAAGGGGAATAAAGTTAGTTTCATTATCCATTTTTGTTATGGTCAATTTCTTCGTATAAGGCAGTAATATCGTTCATTTGTCTTAGTATGCTCTCGGTGGTCATGGAAATGACCAATGGCGTACTACTACCTTTATCTAAAACTTTGAAACCTTGTTTTGAAAAATTCCATTGGGTGGCAACCTTTTTCAGTTTGTGATTAACAAAGTGAGTGTTATCTGGGCTGTTGATTAATTCGTTTAAAGCTTGATCAAATTCAGCGATGGCTTGTTTTAATTCATCATCATAGCGCTGAGTATCACCTGATAAGCTGATGGCACTGTACAACTTGGCAATGCGTTGACTGAGCATACGTTGGCGACCAGATAAATTGACCCAGCGTGCACTATTTCGTTCGGCGGTTTTTTCTAATTCACTGACTAACATTTCACACGTTTGTAAGGTTTCATCACTTAAGGCCAAAATATTTGCAGTGCTGCTTTGGTCTGCTTGCTTGTTTAATTCGGATTTATATATGGACCACTGGTTTTGTATGGCCGTTAAGCTGGCATCTATCGCGGCAGGTGAACCAAGTTCAATAGAAAATAGACCTAAATCAGTAAGGTTGGATTCAAATTTTTGAAAGCTGCTAGTAAATTGTTGCGTGGCTTTCTCAGGTTGTATATCCATGGCTTTTAATAAATACGCTTTTGCCATACGCTGACTTAACATGCGCAGTCGACCCGATTCGTTAATGGCTTGAGATAGGCTATTGATTTCGGCAAAGCTTGGAATCGAAAATGAGCTTAAGGCAAGGGTGCAAATTAAAATGAGAACTTTCATTCTAATGTCCTTTTACATGGTTGCTAAAGTTGGATGGATGTAGCTAGGGGACAATGAAATGGCACGAATGCCATTTCACTGTTAAGTGCAGTTAGAACTTAGCGCTGGCGGTTAACCAGATTTTAGTTGTGTCTTCTTTTGTGTCGCTACCTGAAAGCTGTGCAACTTTAAAGCTAGCGCCGTAAGTACCAAAGTTTTTCGCGGCTAAAAAGCCTAGTTCAGTACCTAAATCAGCACTACCTTCATTAGCACTAAAGTTGTGAATCTGCCCAACTAACTTAACACTTGATACTTTTGTAACCGCTGAAAAATAGATGTCTTCGATACCGTTAGCTCCCCATTGAGCTGCACTGAGGTAAGCATCGCTCCAGCCTAGGAATTTATGATTAGTTCCTAAGGGCGTATTAAATGATGCTTCGCCATCGTCACTGCCCATAACTTCATAACCTAATGTCGCTTTTACCGCTCCAATTTTTTTAGAGCCGTTTAAGTGGTAATAAAGAGTGTCATTGGTTTCGTTGTCTTGGGTTGCAACTTCTGCTTCAAAGCCGAAGCCTGCAGCCATCCCTGTTGCGCGAAGGCCAAATGTATCTAATTTTGAGCCAGCCTCAGGATCAATTCTGTAATAAAAGGCACTTGTAGCTAGGTCTTTGTTAATGCTGTATTTAACATTTAATAATGAAATATCTGCTTCGACATTATCATTTTTGATATTGTTTAGATTGTTTGCAAAAGCGGCAAATATAGTGGTGTTATCTAAGGCTTTATTTTCGATCGAAATAGCATCGAAAGTGGCTTCATCTTGACGGAAAGCAACACCACCTACATGGCGCTGGTTATCAAGATTAATACGCTGATTACCTAGCTTAACATTTGAAGAGAAACCTGAATATTGAAGATATGCCTGGTTTATTTGAGTGGTTTCTTGATCAAGAATCAAATCGTACTCGGTGTTTGCATTGCCATTATCACCGCCGTCAAAAAAGTCGTCGGTTAGTTGAAAAACGTTATCACCTTCAACCAATGCTGAGAAACCATACATGTTGCCGGTTTTAATTGTCGCCCGTGATTTCAAGGTATTAGCTAGTGCTGCATCCGCACCACCTTGTACATCGGCACTTTCAACACGGTAGCGGAAGTTCAAATCAACACTGCCGCCTTTTACAAGCTCATCAAAGCTTTGGGCTTGTACACTTATAGCAGAACTTAAAGCGATACTTGCAATGCTGGTAGCCAGTAAAGTTTTTTTCATGATGTTTTCCTTTTATAGGTTTTAAGGGTGAGATCAAAAAGTAAGTTAAGTTTTTTACTATCTAGTTACGTTTTTAATTTTTTAATTTTCGATATCTACCTAGAGCAACGCATATGCCAACGTTTAAAAAAAATATAAACCAATATAGAAATGCATGGCATGCACAACAGTGACACAAAAAATCAATCAAAAATTGAAAATGTCGTCATCATGGTGCGAAACCCTAGGTCTAAAAAAGGGCGGAGTGATATTTAGTTATGTATTTTTGGTGCGCGCCAAACGCACTGAATTAAGGCGTGTTAGGTTTAAATGGTGCTCGTATGTGGGGTTTTTCGGGCTTATTTACGGTAATTGTCTGACAATTAATGCACTTTTTTAGTATTTAGAGGCGTAAATGGCGTATTTGATGGTTTTGGCATGATGCCTGCTCTAGTGGGGTTAATGAAATTAAAACCTTATGAAATTAGGAGTTCTACATGTCCGATGTAGGCTTAAATCTATTTAAGTTTAAGGAGGCAAATATCAAGATATTACATCTTGGTTGGATCGCCTTTTTTATCACATTTTTTATGTGGTTTAGTCATGCCTCATTGATGCCTTTGATTCAGGACTATTTCCAGCTCACCATGGCAGAAGCCAAGGCATTGCTGGTTTTAAATGTAGCGTTAACAATTCCCGCTCGAACGGTAGTTGGAATGTTGGTTGATAAGTATGGTCCACGCGTTATGTTTACGGCGCTATTGATCATCAGTGGTATATTTTGTTTGGGTTTTGCACTGGCGCAAAATTATACACAACTAGCATTAATGCGTTTTCTTTTGGGGTTCTCTGGCGCTGGCTTTGTTATTGGTATTCGTTTGATGACAGAGTGGTTCCCAGTTAAGCAAGCGGGTACGGCACAAGGTATTTATGGTGGCTGGGGCAATTTTGGCGCGGCCGCTGCTGGTTTTATTTTGCCTATGCTGGCTGGTGTATTTGGTGGCGATGAAGGTTGGCGTTATGCCGTAGCTTGTGCTGGTATTGTCGCTATTATTTATGCATTTATATTTTATCGTTTTGTTACCAATACACCAAAAGGTAGTACGTATTTTACCTCAAAGAAAATTGGCGCAATGGAGGTTACAAGTCGTTTTGATCTTGTTCTCTATATCTTGATGACAGCGCCTATGTTCATAGCCCTAGCAATTTTAACATGGCGCTTATCACCAGCGGGAGTCTCTCTGTTAAGTGATAATTTTAGCTATGGCGTTTATGTGTTTCTAGGCGTCTATTTTCTTCAACAAGTTTATAAAATTATTCAAATAAACAAAGATAACTTAGATGGTAGTACTGCGGATATCCATAAATACAAATTTAAGCAGGTTGCTCTACTAAATGTAGCGTATATGGTGACATTTGGTTCTGAAGTGGCGGTTGTATCAATGTTGGCGTTGCATTTTACCAGCATCTTTCCTGAATGGCCTTTAGCGCAAGCCGCGGCAATAGCAGCGTCATTTATGGCAATGAATTTATTTGCGCGTCCACTGGGTGGTTACTTCAGTGATAAAATGGGCCGTCGTCTTGCGTTATTAATTGTGTTGGCGGGTTCATCAATTGGTTATTACTTCTTGAGTTTGATGGGGCCTAGTTGGTCTGTTTGGCAGGTATTAGCGGTTGTGATTCCATGTTCGTTCTTTGTGCAAGCAGGGGCAGGTGCCGTATTTGCAGTTGTACCATTAATCAAACGTCGTTTAACGGGACAAATTGCCGGTATGGCAGGTGCTTATGGTAATGTGGGAGCGGCTACATTTTTATTGGTTTACTCTCTTACTGATGCACAAACTTTCTTTACGGTAATAGCCGTATGCAGTGCGATTGTTTTGGGGTTGATTGCTACCTTTTTAGATGAGCCAAAAGGTCATATTGCCGAGATAAATGAAGATGGTTCGATTGAGTTGATTCAAGTTGGTAAATAACAAACATCACTGATGCGTTAATTGTTTAAAAACGTTTTTTTTGATAAAGAGTTTTAGTACTGTACCGTTGCAAGTAAAGTATTAAAGCTCTTTATTCATTTCTTATAAATTAAAATTAAGCATGACTTTGATGTAATGAGGATTCCATGCACTTAGAGGCACAGTTGGCATTAACGGTCGGTCAGGCAACCAGTGCAGGTTTAAAGCCACAGAATGAAGACTGTATTGGTATGCGTATACCAGATCAGCCTGCCTTAACGATAAAAGGTGCGGTGGCTGTGATTGCCGATGGTGTAAGTGCAGCTGAAGCTGGCAAAGAAGCCAGTGAAATGTGTGTGCGTAACTTTATTAGTGATTATTATGCAACGCCTGATGCTTGGTCAGTAAAAACGGCAGGGCAAAAAATTGTATTAGCATTAAACCGTTGGCTAGTAGGTCAAAGCCAGATTAAAGGACATGTGAGTACGTTAAGTGCGTTAATCTTAAAGTCACAAACCGCTTATATTTTTCACATTGGTGATACTCGAATTTACCGTTTAAGAAACGGTAGTTTTGAATGCCTAACTACGGATCACTCAATTAGCATCAATAAAGACACTGTCTACTTATCTCGTGCAATGGGGATGGATAATCATCTTGAAATGGATTTTCAGCAGTTTGAAATCGAACAGGGTGATGTTTTCTTTTTAAGTACCGATGGTGTACACGATTTTATTTGCCCTAAAGATATACAGGCAGAAATAGAAACTAGCTCAGATTTAAATGCCAGTTGCCTACACTTAAATGAAAAAGCATTAGCTGCGGGTACTAATGATAATGTGAGTTGCCAGTTAGTTCGTGTGGATGCATTACCTGATGCTAATAATCAAGAAATCTATCAAAAATTAAGTGACTTGTCTTTTCCTCCACTGCTGTCGGTTGGACAGATTTTAGATGGGTTGACGGTTGTTAAAGTTCTACACGAAAGTCCAAGGAGCCAAGTCTATTTAGTTAAAAATATTGAAGGAGAGCGATTAATTTTAAAAACGCCTTCTGTTAATTTTGAAGATGATCCCGCCTATATTGAGCGCTTTGTATTAGAACAGTGGATCGGTAAGCGTATTGACAGTCCCTATGTGGTAAAAATTATCGAGCCTAAAAAAAAGACGGCCCTGTATACCTTAATGGAATACGTGGATGGTTTAACATTAGAGCAGTGGATGAAAGAAAATCCAAAGCCAGATATTAAAGAGGTTGTGCGACTAGCTGAATTAATTAGCCGCGGTATTCGTGCACTGCATCGCAAAGATATTTTACATCAAGATATTAAGCCGGATAATATTTTGTTAACCGCTGATGGCATACCTAAAATCATTGATTTTGGTTCTTGTTATGCTGCTGGGGTTGAAGAAATTGATACGCCATTCGATCGAGACGATATATTAGGAACTGCGGTATACAGTGCGCCCGAAACCCGTTTTAGAATGCGTAAAACTAAAAAGTCAGATTTATTTAGTTTGGCATTAGTCGTGTATGAAGTGCTAACAGGCAAGTTGCCTTTTGGTGATCAATTAGAAAAACTTAAAGACCAACGCAAACTATCAAGTTTAAAGTATCAAGCAGCTATACAGTTTAACCCAATGGTGCCAGCTTGGATGGATAAAGCATTGAAGCGTGCATTATCACCTCTGCCTGAACATCGCCAAGATGCCATGTCTGAATTTGTATTTGATTTACAGCGCCCAAATACTGAATATAAACAATCCGCGTTTGTACCCCTATCACAGCGAAATCCTTTGAGATTTTGGCAAGGGTTAGCGGTGATAGAAGCGGTTATCATTGCTGGATTTATTTATTTTATATTTAAGTGATTAAAAAGGAGGAGATGGGGGGGAGTCAAATTAAGGTGAATTTGAAGTAGCTTGTTTTATAAAAATATTAGACGTAAATTGATACGGCATAAAAAAAACCAGACTCTTGAGTCTGGTTTTTTTATTTTCTGGTAGGAACTTGTACGATATTAAGGCTTATAAATAACCTTTACTGAACCATCCACGGCAGATTCATCAATGTAACCAATGATGTTTGGATTAGTGGCCACCATGTTTTTCACTTCGGCATCGCCGCCCACCACTTGAGGGGCTTGGCCTTTACCGGTGAAAATCAAGCGAGACCAGTAAGACTTAAGCTGCGCTTCTGATTTTTTCACCACATTGGCATAAAAATCATTACGGGCAGGGTTGCCTTCACCTTGATCCAACGGTATGACAGAGACACCACCTAGGTCTTTCTTTTTACCTAAGAAGGCTTTCACAACATCGCTTTCGTTGGATGCACCGATTGGGCTGCCTTTACCTACTACAACTACAGATCCTGCGTGAGTGAGTGCGAAACAGCTGGCTAAGGTAAGAG
>MDTG01169296.1_pt1 | contig 12349 bp, 6 predicted proteins | sample 811421 | NCBI WGS metagenome assembly MDTG01 (sample SAMN05326645, study PRJNA326480) | marine metagenome | isolation source: seawater | place: Pacific Ocean: South East | collected 2011
CCGAAACTCTTAACCCGTGCCTATAAAGCTTATCAGCATATACGGGCGCTATGCCCGATCTTGTGCTGCCAGCAGCTAACTCATTTTGATAGTTGGTTAGGTGATAATCAATGTCTACATGATAGGGCATAATTAGGTGCGCTCTATCGCTAATCAACAAATTGGTTGAAAGACCCTCTTTTTTTAGCATATTAATTTCTTTTATTAATACGCGAGGATCAATTACCACGCCGTTTCCAATAACAAGCTTACACTTTTTATGCAAAACGCCAGAAGGTATTAGGTGAAGCTTAACAGTTTTGTTATCAAGAATAATTGTATGGCCCGCATTGTTTCCGCCTTGAAAACGAACAATGTAATTAGCGCGTGCAGCAAAATAATCAGTAACCTTCCCTTTACCTTCGTCGCCCCACTGAGCACCAATAACCACAACAATATTGCTCTTATTTTTTTGCACTTTTTGATGTAAATGATAAAGTGTAATTTATGGCGTGAGTTCATTATACCAAAATAATACTTTTAAAATTTCTTTATTTTTTCTTGGATTTATTATTCAAGGGTGTGCCGTTGTTGGAAAGGTGCTGGTTCCTTTAGAGTCAATTGAACCACCAAGCGGGAAATACAACATAGGAACGCAAGTATATTTTTGGACTGACCATTCTAGGGGTGAGGTATATACAACCGACCCTTCAGACTATAGAGAACTAATGGTTCAAATATGGTACCCGGCACTAGGGGGAGAAAATTATCAGAAAGCTCCACACATAACGTTTTCAAAAAAAGCAATTTCAAGCATAGCTAGAACCGCTGGACTTCCACCAAGCTTTGGTAGTCACGGCACTCAACTAATTACAAGCAGCGTTTTTGGTCTTTCGCCAGTGAAAGACAAAAAATTTCCGCTCATTCTTTTTTCGCACGGAGATGGAGGGCTGTTAAACCAAAACACATCGCAGGTAGAAGAGTTGGTAAGCAATGGATATGTGGTGATTGCGTGTAATCATACCTACAATGCGAGCATTTCATTTGATAAAGAAGGCAACCCAATTCCATATAAACAAAATGTAAGTTGGAACGAACAGGCACAATACCATAAACAATATTATACAAACCTCCTTATAAACTATAGATACCAAGATTTAGCCTTTTTGTTAAAAACCATTAAACAAGACAGTCTTGATGGTTATTCTGCTAATCCGTTTAAAAAAATTATAGACTTCAAAAATGTTGGTGCGATGGGACACTCTATGGGGGGAGGAACCACCTATATAGCAATGTTAAAGGATGATGAAATTAAAGCAGGGGTAGCGCTTGATGGTTGGTTTTTTGGATTGCTTGATGAGGATGCAAACACAAATACAAACAAACCATTTTTACACATAGGGCAAGAACAATTTCTTGATACAGAAACTGAAGGAGACATCAACTTTTCAAAAGATGGGAAAAGAAATTTTGATATCTATAATACCATTTTAGAAATCAACAAAGAAAGCTATGGGGCGTATATAAAAAACAGTCTTCACTATACCTATACAGATATGAAGTTAATTTATAATCAAGACGCACCATTTTCACTTCCCCTAGACAGCCTGGGAGAGGTCGAAAAAAAAATAGTGGATGATGTGATGGATCATGCTGTACTAAGATTTTTTAATTATTCATTAAAAAGTCAACCACTCAATTTTGAATCGCTTAACAGCCACGAAGGACAAGTAATTTATAACACATATCCAAAATAATTTTTTAAGACGATAAATTTTTTCTCTCCACCAGAAAAGCTTCAACAGAACCAATAAAAAAAACACAAAAAAGCCCAAAACCCCCTAAAAACAAAAAAACAAAAAAACTGTTGACATCTATTAAAACTATCATCAATTTAGTTGAAATTCATATTTGAGAACAATAGTTCTCCAAATAGAATTGTATTTATACATATATATTATATGTAAAAGGGTAAATAAAATTTTATGATAACACTCATTTGGAGGTAGAATAATGAGAAAATTACGTATTTTAATTGCGCTATTCATTTTGCCAACAATTATATTTGCACAATCAACAACAGCAAAACTAGCTGGTGTTGTGACAGATGGTGATGGAAATCCCCTCATTGGTGCTAATGTAGTTGTAGAAGGTTCAAACCTTGGGGCAGCAACTGATGAGCTTGGAAGGTATTACATCTTAGACGTGCCGGTAGGTTCGTATGACTTAAGAGCTGAATACATTGGGTACACAACTGTTGTTGAGTCTGGCGTAAGAACATCTGTGGGTTTTACAACTACTGTTGACTTTAACCTTGCTGTAGCATCTGTTGCTGGTGAGGCGGTCACAGTTACTAGAGAGAGACCGCTTATTAATCCTAATGCTACGAATACGACAAGGGTGGTTGATAAAGAACTTATCGACGCATTTGCTGTTAGAGGTGTACAAAACATTGTAAACCTTCAAACAGGGGTTGTAAATGGATATTTTAGAGGAAGTAGAAGTGGTGACAGCAGGTACTACGTTGATGGAGTTCCTGTAAAAGACGTTTATTCAGGTGGTAACATTCTGAGTGGAAACTCACAAGCGGCTCTGCAAGAAGTTTCTGTGCAAACAGGAGGATTCTCTGCTGAGTACGGAGGAGCAAACGGAGGTATTGTTAACATTACTACAAAAACAGGTGGATCAGCATGGACTTCAAGAGTTGGATTAGAAACCTCGCTTGGTTCAGACCCTGGCACAGACCCTGATAAACTGTACACAGACGGGTATGAAAATGTTAATTTTGATTTCGGTGGTCCTATTTCTGAAAACGCAAAAATTTATCTTTCTATTGAGAGTAGAAATTTTGGTGGAAGCGTTTCTCAAAGCTACTATCCAATGATGGATGCAACACCAATGCTATCAGTTCCTGATTCATATTATGAAGGAACGGGAGGAATGGCATATGGCTACGATGAAAACGGAAATAAAATTCACCACATTGAAGAAGTTACAAGAAACGATGCAACGCGCGATCAGCTTCTAGCAGGAGAAAGTAACGATGTCACTTCATATGTTGTTTATAGCAACTATAGAAGAATGTACGGGCAACAACCACAAGATGACTCAGAAAGAGTTACGGTAAATGGAAACATGACAATGGACTTTGGGCCATTAAGGTTAAAGCTGGGTACACAGGCATACGACTTCACAGGCCATAGCTACAGCTGGAGCAGAGTTTATGGAGGAACCGATGGTTCTTATGTAAATGAAGCAGATTTTAGCATGGGCTATTTAAACGCGAGATATACATTAAGCCCACTTTCATATATTAAGGCCTCTGTTTCACAACAGACATATGAAAGTACCGGAGGAAACGAAAACTATCTTCATGACTATGAATCCTACGGTAAAAGAACCAAGGCGTTTGGATCAGTAAATTATTATAAGAGGGATAATAACCTTAACCCTACATCACCAGACCCTTTTGTTGGTGTGGTGGGGTATGGTACACAAACAACAGGTTATGATACCAGAAAAACAACCACAAACACCCTAAGTTTTGATTACACCAATCAAATTGGATATAATGAATTAAAACTTGGTGGGTCTGTAGATAGACACGAAATCACAAGATACGGACTAAGTGCTTCTGGAATTGCAAGATCTATTGCGGCCATCGACACAGACTATGATGGCATTGCTTCAGATGCAGAAATTATTGCATCAGGAGTAAACGACCCAAGCGACTGGAGGTTCCAGGTATATAGGCAGTTATATGTAACAAACTTGGGTTACAATATTTATGGAGATGAGTATGATGGTGCATACAGACAGGAAGATCATATGCTTGCTCCAGCAGAACCAACACAATCTAGATTTTATATTCAAGATAAGCTTGAATTTAAAGATGTTGTTGTTCAGCTAGGTGTTTCTTTTGAAACAATAGATACCGGCGCTATGGCTCCGGACTCAGATAATGACGGCTATGGAGATTCTGACGGTTTCAATAATCTTTGGTTTGATAGACAAAGAGTTGATAGGGACGGAGACGGAAACGGTAATTATGTTTGGAAGAAAGTGAAGAAAGAAACAGCAACACACCCAAGAATTGGAGTGTCATTCCCTGTTTCTGACAGAACAGTGTTCCGTGCTAATTATGGTACACACTGGCAATCAGTGCCATTATCATATTTGTTCTTATCAGACTCTCAGTTGTCAGCTGATATTTTAGCAGGAAATGCTACAGCTTCAGAGAACCCAGCATTAAAACCAGAAAGATCAACACAATACGAAATTGGAATTGAACAAAGGTTGGGAGCGTTTGCTTCTTTAAAAGTTGAAGGTTTTTATAAAGAAAGTAAAGATTACCTTTCTTTAGAAAATCGTTTAGAGGCTTATACTAGCACAGACGGAGCTTCAACACAACAAAACTGGGCACAATATATTAATGGTGACGTCATGGTATCACAAGGTTTAACAACAAACTTTGAGATGCGCAGAACCAGAGGATTATATGCACAAGCAAATTATACATACTCTGAGTCACGAGGTACCGGTTCGTATGGAAGCCAAAACTTCTATATTACATGGATTGGAACTGACGATGGATATCCAAAGGCAATGAATTTGCTTGACTATGACCAAACACACACAGCTAATATAATTCTAGACTGGAGATCACCAGATCCAACCGGTCCTTTAGCGAATACTGGATTTAATGCGGTTATGAGTTTTGGAAGTGGAACAAGATTTACACCATCTCAAATATACAGTACAGTATTTGAAAACAGATGGGAGTTCCCAGAAGGTCCAGTAAACTCTGGAACATATCCAACATATACTAATTTGGATTTAAGAGTAGATAGAGCAGTTGAATTATTCGGAATTACAGCAAACACATATGTAGCTGTATACAATGCTCTTGATTCAGACCAAATTAATGCAGTTTATCACGGTACTGGTAACGTAAATGAGGATGGCTGGATGGCCACTGAGGCTGGTCAGAAATGGCTTGCTAATAGGCAGACCCAGTTCCCTGACATTGACGGTGCTGGAATGTATGAGGACAATCTTTCTGTACCGAGCAGATGGGGAAGACCGCGTACAGTTAGAGTTGGTTTAAATATTAATTTTTAATTTTAAATAAATAAAGGTAAAGAGGTAGTTATGAAATACTTAAAAAATCTTACTGCTATGACAATGGTTGTGATGTTTGCTTTAACATCAACTGTTGATGCTAAGGTGACTGGCGTTAAGTCTGGATCAGGCTTTGATTATCGCACATCATCTATGGTAAAAAGTAGTGGTACTTTTGATGGTAATAGAATATATGCTGATGTAACAAATAATGGTCTAATATTAGACTATCATATTTCTGGTGACTCTGCTTTAGAGTGGCCTAAAGGAACCGGTGTTCATTCTATTTTCCAATCTGCTCTTTGGTTGGCAGCTTTGGTTGATACTGGAACAGTTGATGCCAACGGAGACCCTGTTATGCAATCAAGAGTTGCAGCGGGAACCTATACCCAAGACATGGGTCCAGGGCCATATGCTGGTGACTCTGCAGTTCATAGGGTTTATAAAGTTGCTAAGGAAATGATGGATGATCCTGAAAACCACACAGATTTTCAGGAATGGCCTGCTGAGTTTGGCGCTCCATGGGTAGATGTTGACGGTGACGGTAGTTATAATCCGCTCCCAGAAGGAACTGACCACCCAGATTTTGTTGGTGATCAGATGTTATGGTTTGTTAGCTCTGATAAAGACCCGTTAACAAAGCAAAACTTCAATACAGGACCACTTGGAGTTGAAGTTCAAACAACTATGTTTGGATTTGACAGAATTGATGCGATTGGAGACATGCTATTTGTTAAAATGCTTGTCATGAACAAAGGTGAAAATGATTTAGAAGATATGTATTTAGGGGTATGGTCAGATCCTGACCTTGGTTATGCTGGTGACGATTTAGTCGGTAGTAATCCAGAACTAGGTTATGGATATGTATATAATGATGGATTCGATAGATATTATGACAATCTTGATATTAGAACACCAGCCGTTGGGTATGACTTCTTCCAGGGCCCAAAAGTTCCTTGTAGAACAGATCTAACTAACGAAGATGGTGACCCTATTGATGACCCTGATTGTACTACTGAGGGTGCTAAGATGTACGGTCAATACTTCCCTGGAGAAAAGAACTTAAAAATGTCATCTTTTGCATTTTACATTAATTCAGATCAAACCTTTACAGACCCAGAAGATGAGGACGAGGTTTACAATTATATGAAGGGTAAAATGAAAGATGGTTCTGATTACGACGAAACAATCGTAGGTGATCAGTACGGTGGAAATTTTGTGTTTTGGGGAGACCCTTCTCAAGAGCACGGAGTTTCAAACCCGGTTGATGGAAATTATGCCGCAGCAGCAGACAGAAGATTCTTAATGAACGTTGGTCCGTTTACAATGGACGCACCTTCTACTCCAGGTGGAGATGACGGTGACCAACAAGAAATTGTATTTGGTATCTTCCACGCCGCAGGTGGTGGAGCGCTTGAATCAGTAGCTTTCTTAGAAGAAGTAAATGTTCTTGCGCAATCTGCATATGATAATGACTTTGACTTACCAGAACTACCTAAAAAACCAAAAGTCGAAGTTACTGCTTTAGCAGATCAAATTATACTTCAATGGGATGAAAACTCTGATCAAGTAGAGAGCTACTTCTTTGAAAGTTTCTTTACTGATCCAGACGGAAATGAAACTGATTATGATTTTGAAGGGTATGTTGTATATCAAGCTGAAACCGCTGATGGTTCAGGTGAAAGAAAAAGAGTTGCAACATATGATGTTAAAAACAGAATAAGAAAAATTGAAACACAGGTGTATGACACTACTTATGGGCAATATATTGATGCTATAACCCACTTTGGTACAGACTCTGGTTTAAAACGTTATCATGTATTTAATGCTGATGCTTTAAACAGTAATTCAAATCTGGTTACAAACAGAGAGTACTATTTGGCAGTTACTGCATATGCTTATAATGAGTATGGCTCACCTCGTGTTATGGAAAGTAACCCTAGATGGATTGCTGTTAGACCAGAAGTACACAATACTATGGCCATGAACGATGAATCCTTATCTCCAGGTGAATCTATGAGAGCTTCTCATGATGGTCCAGGAGACGGTTACGTTGAGGTTAAGGTTGTTAACCCTATGAATTTAACAGGCGATGAGTATGGTATTCAAATTAACGATACAATGCCTGACGGATCAGAGGTTCTTAATTGGACCTTTACAAACCTAACCACGGGTGTGGTTAAGGTAGAAAACAATACCGTTTTTTCTGGTATTGATTATGGAAACGACAACCTAGACGAAGGGGTTGACAACGCCGGAATTTTTGATGGCTTTCAGCTCTTAGTTAATGGTCCACCAGATGACTTGGCTTCTGTTCAAGAGTGGGAAGGTTTGATTGCAGCTGATGGTACCGCAAGTGGAGATGTTTTTCCAGATGGTACTATGAGAGATAACGCTGTATCTTTTCAACCTGCTAGTTTGGGTAGATCTGGATATCTTGTTGAAAACAGAGGAGGTAATTGGAATGTACCTGCTTATGGCTTTGACTTTGATAGATTTGACTACTGGGAATCAGATGATGTGGAGCTTGATTTTAGTGGCGAGTCTCTAGCATGGGACTATTATTATGAATGGACAAATGGTCTTATTCCGTTTGCGATGTATAGACATAACTTTGCTAGCGGCAACAAAGAGCCATTATTTGCTTCATTCTGGGACAGAGATGCTGATTTTGCACTATCAATTGCTATGATACAAGATACAGACGCAGACGGCAATCCGTTGGTCGATGAAAATGGTGATCCGGTTATGGTACCAAGATATACTGGTCCTAAGTATGGAGCACCTTCATATGAGCCAATATTTGCATTTGCTTCAAAAGATGGTGTTAATTTTTATGACCCAGCTAACAACGCTCAATACATAGCTGACGACGACCTAAGAACATCAGGTGGTTGTGGATGGGCTGACACTGGTTGTCCCGGAGCTTTAACAACAAGTGGTAGAAAAATGACTTATCCATATGTTGCTGATGTGTTAATGACCATGTATTTAGGCACTGCTACCCTACCAACAAAAGAAGGTTTTGCTGCTAGAGGACAAGCCGCTGATTACCCAAGTGGTAGTTCAGTTGTCTTTAGAAAAAACAAACCGCTGTCAGGTAGAGATAGTTTTAGCTTTGACACTTCAGACTTTAATATGGATTCTATGGATTACAGTCCAGATGCTATCACAGTATGGCCAAATCCTTATTATGGCTATAACCCTGAAGAAAGAGATGCGCTAGACAGAAGAGTTATGTTCAGCCACCTTCCTGAATCAGGAGAAGCAACAATTCGTATATATGCATTAGACGGTACGCTTGTCAGAACTGTTAAACATAATGACGCAGGTACTCAACATACGTATTGGGACATGAAGAACAATTTTGGTCTTCCTGTTGCAAGTGGTATGTATATTGCACACGTAGAGACTAATAAAGGAGATAAAACTCTTAAGTTAGCTGTAATTCAACCAGAACAACGTCTCGACGTTTACTAGGAAAAGGAGATTATTGAAATGAAAAATACATTTAAAATATTCCTTGGATTCGCACTGCTAGCTTCAGCACTAACAGCTGGAACCGTGAGGTCACAGGGTACTGCAGGAGCAGCACAGCTCTTAATACCTGTTGGCACTGAAACAATAGCGCTAAGCGGAACAAACGTTGGAACAGTTGCTGGTGTTGATGCATTATTTACAAACGTAGCTGGTTTAGCTAGGTTTAACAGTGGATTTCAAGGAACCGTTTCGTCCACCTCTTACATAGCAGACATAGATATTACATATGCTGGTCTTGTAGTTTCAATGGGTGAAACTGGAACATTCGGACTTACAATTAAGTCACTAGATTTTGGAGACATACCAAAAACTACAGCTGCGGCACCTGAGGGAGATGGTCAAACATTTTCACCAAGCTTTTTTACAGCTACAGCTGGATTTGGTAAATCGTTTTCAGACAGAGTGAATTTCGGTGTTTCTGCTAAGATAGTTTCAGAAACAATTGAGGAAACATCAGCGACAGGGGTTGGTCTAGATGTTGGGGTACAATATCGATTCCCAAATCAACCATTAACTTTTGGTGTTGCTATGAAAAATGTGGGTACAAGAATGAACTATGAAGGTATTAATCTTGATCAGGATCTTGTACCGGGTGATTCACAGTCAGGTTCGTCATCAGAGACGTTTCGAATTGTCGCTGACAATTTTGCCCTACCTACAAGCTTAGACTTATCTGCAACCTATTCAGTTATAGATAATCTTGATTTAAGTACAACATTCACAAACCATTCATACCAATCGAATACCTTAGCCCTTGGTGCTAAGTATTCACTTGGTTCATCATGGTTTGCAGTAGGTTCAACAATGAACATTGGTTCTGAAGAGGCGCCAGATGGAGTTTCTGATGTTGATTGGGATGATTGGAGCGGATCTTTATGGGGTTTATCATTGGGTGCCGGAGTATCAGTGCCTGTTGGTGATTACAACATGAATGTTTCTTATGCTCTTAGAACTGCTAATGATTACTTCGATGATCAAAGTTCTTTACAATTAACGTTTGAATTTTAATCGAATATCTAAATATTAGAAGGGGCAAAATTATGCCCCTTCTAATTTTTCTTAAATAACAAATCAATATTACTTTTTAATAATCCAGAAGGTATGTTTTGTCCTAGAAAATACCTTCCATTTTTATCATCGAAAAATAATTCCCAATGTAAATGAGACCCTTTGTCATTTTGTAGTGCGCCGGATGTGGTCCCAGAGTTTCCTGATAACCCAATAATATCCCCCTTGTTAACAACATCTCCAGCCTCTAAGTCTTTTTCAATAGAACTTAGATGTGAATAAACAGTAATAGCCCTATATTTGTCAGTTAAGGTGTATCCATGGTCGATTACTACTGATTTACCTAAAAGTATGAAATTGTAAATATCATCCGGTGTTCTACCTACTTTTGATGATAGATTTAAAAAATAATTGAATGTATCAATATCAACATCTTTTTGATTGCGGTTGCTCCTAACAATTACACCGCCAAAAGCTGCTCTAATTGGATAATTCATGGGTGAAGAAAAATCAACTCCTATATGGTGACCAGATCTGTATTCTCTTTTAGCGTTTGGAAGTAGGTTGATGTAATCAGGAACAGCATATTCTTCGGCAGGAAGAAGTAGTTTATCTTTTAACTCTGATATATGGAGATTTATTTCATTGCTTTGATAAAACAAGTATCCTGTTCTATCAATTTGTTCATTTGTAAGTTCTAGACTTGACGTTGGAGCGGCGCAAGCCCATAAAAACAATAGACTAAAAATATAGGGTTGCTTATTCATCGTTTAACTTTATTACATAGTTAGAGCCGTTATATCTAACACTAATTTTTTTAATCTCTTTATCCAAATTGGTCCATATCATAATAACATCACTATCTAAAATTACATCATTTATTTTATTGGCATCATCATTTTTATTTAATTCTTTGATATCCATACGATACAACCTTGAACTGTCTTCTTCAGCGCTAAAAAGGTACCTTACTTTAATTTTTTTATTGTTAAGAAGGCTATACCCCTCAATCCATGAATCTTCCTTGTAAATAACCTTCTCCAATAAAGTTTTATTAAAAATATTTTTTTCTAAGATTGATTGATTTTCATATTTAATCGACTCGTTTAATAGTGTTTTACCAAACCAATTGTTTGAAGTTACACTAATTCCGTCATCTTCAATCTCTAAAACAATCACATTATTAACTGAAAAAATTTTTAGATTCTCATTCATCCAATACTCGAATGAAACGTTGTATTTTATTTTATTACTAGCAAATAGTTGACATAAAAGAAAAACCGCGATACAAGCAATTCTTATCAATTTATTAAAATGGTTGAAGCAATTAAAAAATATAAAGCAACCCCTATAATATCTATTGCTGTGGTGACAAATGGGCCAGTTGATATTGCTGGATCAAAATTAAGTTTCTTTAGAACAATAGGTACGCTAGCACCTACTGCGGTTGCAATAGTCATTGAGCAAAAAATACTTAAACCTATTACAATCCCCAGGTTCGACATGGAAGTCCCCGTAATGTATTCTGATGCTAGACCTACAAATAAACCGTAAGCAGCCCCCAGCAAACTTCCTACAATCACTTCCTTTAAAATTAATGGAATAGTGTTTGTGACATCTACTCTTCCGGTAGCTAGTCCTCTAACAACAATTGTCGAAGATTGTGTACCAACATTACCTCCAATACCAATTATAACAGGTATAAATGCGGCTAAAACGATTATTTCCTCTAAAAGGCTATTAAAATAGCTGATAATAGCAGCAGCGCAAACACCTCCTATGAGACTCGCAAGTATCCAGGGAGCTCGAGACTGAGCGTTTTCAATCGGTGATTTTAAGAGAATTTCTCTGTCCTTTCCTACACCGGCCATCTGTAAAAAATCTTCAGTAGCCTCTTCCCTTATAATGTCAACTACGTCGTCTATAGTAACAATTCCAAGAAATCTATTTTTTCTATTTACAACAGGCAAAGCAAGGTAATTATACTGAGCAACTTTTTTTGCTACCTCTTCCTGATCAGTATCAGTAGTTGCAGCCTGAATATCTTTAATCATAATATCTTTTAGTTTTTTAGAGTTTTTTGAAGTTACCAGAGTTCTTAAAGATATAACCCCAACAAGCTTCTCTTTGTTGTCTAATACATAAAGATAAAAGATTTTGTCATTTTCCGGGAACGATTGAAGTTTTTTAATACTCTCCCTAACAGAGGTACTCTGATTAAGAGTAAAAGTTTCCTTTGTCATAATGCTTCCAGCACTATCATCTGGATAAGACATTATTTCTTCAACCTCCTCTTTATCATCAGCTTCAATTATTTTTAAAATTTCATTTTGTCTTTCTTGAGAAAGCATACCAATAATTGTTGCCTGGTCGTTTGTATCAAGATATCTAAAAATCTTCGAAATATTTTTTGAGTTTTCATTTTCCAGCACTTTTTCAATTAATGATTCATCCAACTCTTCTAATAGTCTTGCTTTATGTAGCGCGGTGGGGCATAAACCAAAAACTGTGTTTTGATCATATTGATTTAAGCTTCTCATAATAAGCGCAACATCTGCCTGATGAGTTTTTCTTAATATTTTAGCAATGTTAGAGTGAGCGCTTCTCCTTAAAAGGCGCTGCATAGTGCTTCTTAGCAGAGAAATTTCAGTTGAAAAGATAGCTTTTTTCATTGTATTGGATTTTCTATAAATTAACTCTA
>MDTG01064390.1_pt1 | contig 12348 bp, 3 predicted proteins | sample 811421 | NCBI WGS metagenome assembly MDTG01 (sample SAMN05326645, study PRJNA326480) | marine metagenome | isolation source: seawater | place: Pacific Ocean: South East | collected 2011
ATGATGAAGATTTGTGAAATTATAGGTAATGCAATTTGTGGAGCATTAGAGTTTACCGGTGATATAGTGGCAGCGCTACCGGCAGCAATCGCTGGTAAAAAAGACTTAACCGATGTTATTAGAGAATCAATCTGCGGTCCAGACGTACCTGACGAAACAGTTGAAAACACTTTGGTTGATATGATGAGTCAGCTTGGATTAGGCGCCGCAGCTTTTGCCAATAAAGCCAACACTGTTCAGTTTGGATTAGATTTGTCAGCAGCAACAACCGAAAGAGAACTAACTGAAGCTCTGTTAGGTCAGCCATCGGCAGCTTTCTTAGAGATAGTTGATCAATTAATCGAGTTTGAATATCCACAATTTAGAGATGCATTACCAAATAGAACATCAATCGGTAGGTTGTTCTCAAATATTGGTAACATTACTCCGATAAATTACAAAGCACAACTAGAGGACTTTTTATCACAACCGCCTGATAATGAACTTACCCCAGCAAACCCAAGCATGTGTGCAAACCCAGAGCAAATACAGCGATTTAGAGAATTACGCTGTGAAATTTTAGAGGGCAGAGCATCGCCTGAACAATGTCATGAAATGTTTTGTGACATGAGAGAGGACATGTTAGAAGATCTTAAAGATTTGGGAGACATTTTACATGGTGGCTTATCAAATCATGTTAAAAAGAATTTACCACCCTTGGTTTCCGATCCGGGGTGTGATGATGGTGTTTTTCCATATGAATCTCCGCAACAAACAGCAGTTGCTACGCAAGTTCTAAAAGGCAATTTAGATATGCTTAAAATTGATTTTGCAATTGATATGCTTGGAAATGGTAATTTCTGGAACTCCGATGCATCTTGGGGCTTTATGAACATGGTTCTTAGTGATACTCAAGGTAATCCACTAACAGCTCACCACAGAAAATCATACAACAATAAAGAGTATGTCAACTTTGCAACTAACTTGCCTAATGGTGGCGAAGCAACAAGTGGTTTCTTCTCAATATTCCAAAGTAGCCAAGGGTTTAGTGGTCAAATAGGTCAGTTTCCTTATTATGTTGGCGAGTGGATGAGAAGACAGTTTATAAACGCTGGCTTCAACGATCCTGAGTATGACGGCGCAATAATTAAACCCGGATACTACGGCATCAGAGACGTGGGCGAGGACATGTCCGGTCGTGGTAAAGATACTTCAATGATGGAGGGTTTTGTATCTAGAAACTCTAGCACTGGCGAAAACGATTTCAGAATAGACTTTGAAGATCTTCAATATAATAATTTATTTGGTTCTTTAACTCAAGGTGTTAATTTATTCATGGTGCCTGATTTTGGATATAACACTAGTCTTCGTGTTGATAATAGCGCAGAGCAAGTTATTGTAACGAGAAAAACAAGAAAAGGCAATGGTGTCGGAGTTCGAGCGGATGGCGAAGCAGGTTCTGGAAGACATTGTGAATTAGCATCAAGGGTCGGTTGTGATTTGATACTTGACTTTAGGGACAACTCCGCCGGTATGCGCAAACCTCCGACAAGTGGGAAGCCCGGAACTGCGTCACATGTGTGGGCATCATCTTTGGGCTTGGGCGAAAATCCCGGCTCTCACTTGGATGAATGGTCATATGGATTTGAGTTGCATTGCTATTATAGCGACATTCACGTTGATGATTTGAACAGAACAATCAATAGACCAGATGACAATGTTAGAATTGATTTGATCGAAAAGGTTAACTTTGGCGCTGATTATCTAGGACCACTTGGTAAAAACCTTGAGGACCAAATGACCAAGATAGACCCATTTGATTTACCTAATTGGATTGAAGGAATACCAATTGTTGGTTGGGCTCTAGAAGGTATACTTAATTTGATTTTATTACCATTCACTCAATTAATTGCAAGAAATATCCATCGAGCCTTATTAAGAGCTAGCCAAAAGGTAATGAGAGTTAGAGAATTTGAATTCTTATCAGTCGACGATGGGTTGGATGTGTTTAATGCTGTTTCTGATGATCCAGACATACCCAAAGTTACTGACTATCCAAATTATGCTAAAAGCCTTGTAGCTTTACAGACAGAAGCGCCGCAAGTTTTATTATTATCTGATATGCTTGGTATAAGTCCAGCAGCAGCTAAAAGTGAATTTGACTCTGTTACAACATCTTTGTATAGAAGAATGTGTCGTGAAATATCTGATGTAGATCAGCAAAAATTAGCAGACACGTTAGCTGCTGGTCAACCGTTAATGTATCCCGGTTCTGGTGGCGGTTGGTTATACGGGGCAGATTATGATTTCTTACATGTTGATGATACTGAGTATGGCGTTGAACGCGATGGAATTTTTGTACCATATAGGGCAACATCTTTTGAAGAAGAGGATATGGTGCTGGGTATGAGCCGGGATCAATACAACGCTATGAAAAGAGGAAATCCAGATGATGCTCGCGTTATCTACCTAGATCCCGGTATTTTTGGTGGCAGTTATTCAAAGCCCAATATGTATATTAAACCATTAAAATACACTGGCTGGATGGGCTTTGTTCAAGTGTTTTTCCCCGAATATACGCCATGCAAGCCACACTCTCAAGATATAGTCGATTTTGATGAAATAAATCAAATGATCATGAAGTACTTCCCGAACCTTGCTGAAGATCCTCGATTATCCTTAGACCCAGAATGTGTTAGAGAAACACCTTTTAATAGAATCATGAATAGAGCAGCAAAAATGGGTATGTATTCACTGGTTATTGCGGCTGTTAGAATTTATGCATCCACTCACATTTTTAAAACATTGGGTACTTTTGCTAACATAATGCCTAAATTTCCAGATAATTTTAGTTCTATTTATTCTGCGTATATTGTTGAAAGAATGGAAGAGGACTTTAAAAATGCTCAAGGTTGGTTTGCCGAGGCTTTTAATAGTTTTAAAGATGATGAGTTTTGGTATGGCTTTTTAGAGCAATCAGTAGAATGTTATGACTTTTTAGTTGAAGTTGGCGAAATAATCCCACCACCTCAAGGCGGATATCTACAAGATGCTTTTGATACTATCAATGATTTGCAGACTTCTTACGCTTTCCCTTATAGACAAACAACAAAAAGAACATTTACAGATGGCGATGGAAACAAAGTGAAACAAGTTGTTCTAGGATTATGGGATGCTAAAATGGCTGGTGAAGCTGGGTTCTTCCAGTCACTCAAGGGTTATCGTTCTGATGAAGCGTTTGAAGCAGTTCAATCAGTTGAAGAAGAAGCAAAGTTAATTTTACAACAATTATTGAATTATGAACTCACTAAAATGGGTGAAAGAATGGTTGAAAACATGAGGCAATATGGCTTCAATCCTAGAATTTTCGATCTTGACTTTTTCATATTCACACAGCTTTCCTCTGGTGGTGAAGCCCTGCGCTTTGTGGGACCTGAGAAAGTTGAGCAAGTTATTGGATTACCCGATCGTAGCGACCCAAATTTCCCGGGACCCTATTACACTAATGGTGGAGAATTTAGAGTTGCCATAAACAAAGATGACGCAAACGAGTTTGGTTTTGGTGATGAATACGTCGGATATTATCATGCACACATTGATGATGATGGTGATATTATTTATATGCAAGGAGAATATCACGTACAAGAAGCACATGACGTTTTAACTCCCATAGCTGATTTAGTTCAAGTTGGTACACAAGGGTACAACGTTATTAGACAAGACCCTGAAGACCCTAAAGGGGCTCAAGTTGAATCAGGTATTACAGACGCTGAGCAATATAGAGAAGCTAGGGCGAGTCAATCAGCGCCATACCCTCAAATACAACCAGAATTTGTACCACTAGGTGATGTTGCTAACTTGGGTTCTGCCCCGGCTGGAAATACAAATAAGCCATTTGTAATAGAAAAATATGTGTCTATAGATGGTGTTAAGATGACCCCCTCGCAGGCTAAAAGTGTAATCAGAGGCAATGATCCCCAACTTAGAATATCAGATGTGTATCCCGGCACATTACGACTAGTTTTCAATAGCGAGGGTAAAGCTATAGGTATCGATGGTCAACTGGGTGTTAGGTATGGTCTGAATTTTTACTATGGAACTGGTAAAAAATTAATTACCTCTGTTGAAGTAGATGCGCTAGATTTAAGGATCAATCAATTTAATGATCAACTGCAGAACAGCAAATTACTGTTTTGCTTACTACAGAACTTGAAAGAGGATCCCAAGTATAAACTATTGACAAATTACATTTTCTCATTGAAAAAAATAAACGGTATTTTAGCAATTTATAATGACTTTGGATTCTTATCTTCCATCGGTGAAGTGACACCCGGAATGGGAGACCACACAGCTTGGTTACCAACAGGCGCTGCAGGACAAATACTTGGATTACTATTTGGTATTGAAGCCGGAAATGTTACAAATAGAAACCACTGGCTATCAAACTCACCGTTCCCACAAGTTAGAGTAAAGCCCGGCTCTAGAGCATATGTGCATAGAACTGAAACAAAGTATGAAGTAGATAATGAAAGCGCTGAAAGCTTTTTGGCATTATTATTCCCGTTCTTACCAAAGTATGATGACAAACTTGAAGTCACTGTTGTAGAAACTGATTTAAACAAAAGTGGCACAACAGGTAACGAGGGCTGGCAACATTATGATGACAGACAGCCGGGATTTTTCGGCGGTCTATGGGTGTGCGAGTGGGACAGCTGGGACAGAAAGCTATTGAGAAACAGTAAGAGTAGAATTAAAAGATTGTTTAAAACTTATTACTACTCTAGAGACTTTCAGCCGGGTGATGACTTGCTTGGTCCAGATGATGATCCATCTAAGCTTTGGATTAAAAACCTCAAAACAAGAATGTTCCCCACCCCCGGTTCAGGTATGCTTCCGTGGTGGCAAAGAGGCAGGCTTAAATCTAATCCTTATAATGCAAAGGGTGAACTTTGTACATCAAGGGATTAATGACCTACTTACTATAGGAAATAATTATGTCTTCATTAAGTGTTAAATTACCAATAACCAGAGATACTGCCGATGGATTCAAGATGATCAAAGATTTTCAGACCTTGGTAAGGCAAAATTTTAAAATGTTAATTTTGACAGCTCCGGGTGAAAGAGTGATGGAGCCAGAGTTTGGTGTTGGGTTGAGAAACTTTTTGTTTGAAAATTTTAATAACTCAGTTTACATCGATATAGATGCAGAGATTAGGAAGCAAGCCAGTATTTTCCTGCCTGTAATAGAAATATTTGAAATCAATTTTGATAATAGTAATCCAGATGCAAATGTTCTAGGTATTAAAATTGTTTATGGTTTACCAGATGTTGGTATTACAGATTTGTTGGAATTCACTATTTAAGAAGTGAGGATTTTTTATGGCAGATGAACAGAAAAAAATTATCCCTATAAATTACACCAATAGGGAATTTGAAACTATTAGAGATGACCTGCTGCAAGTTGCAGAAAGATTGTATCCAGATTCTTTTCAAGACTTTAGTGAGGCTTCATTCGCATCTTTGATGATAGATGCAGTTTCTTATGTTGGAGATCAATTATCATTTTACTTAGATTACAACGTAAACGAATCTTTTTTAGATACAGCATATCAATTTAATAATATCTTAAGACACGGAAGGATTTTAGGATATAAACACACTGGCAGACCATCAACTTTTGGTAAAGTTGCCATTTATGTTCTCATACCTGCATCTGCTAGTGGTATTGGACCAGACGAAGCATACATACCAATTATTAGAAGAGGTAGCCACTTTTCAACTAGTGATGGGTTAAATTTCACCTTAACAGAAAACGTTGATTTTAATAATCCACGAAACCCTGTAGTTGTTGCAAGAGTCAATCAGACAACCGGAAGCCCAACTTTTTATGCCATTAAAGCATATGGAACTGTTGTGTCGGGTACCTTTGTAACTGAAAGAATATCTGTAGGCGCATTTGAAAGATTTAAAAGAATTACTCTGGCTACACCTAATGTATCGGAGATAGTTTCAATATTTGACGCAGAGGGAAATGAATATTTTGAAGTTGATTATCTAGCGCAAGATATAATTTACAAAGAGGTCGTAAACTCAAATTATAAAAGCGATAACGTTCCGTCTATAATTAAGCCATTTCTAGTATCAAGAAAATTTGTTTTAGAAAGAGAAGCTGACAACGCATTTATACAATTTGGTAGTGGCAAAGCAAGCGAAAGCGATGTTGTCGCTAATCCTCAGAGTGTGGCATTAGATATTTATGGTAAAAAATACACAACTGCAATAACCTTTGACCCTTCAAGATTGTCACAAAATGAAAGTTTTGGCATAGTCCCATCAGACACGACACTTATCGTCACAATGCGCACAACTAATCCTAGAAATTCAAACGTCGCTTCGGGTCAACTCAATAGTGTTGTATCCTCATTTTTAGATTTTGAAGACAGAAGTAAACTAGCTAATGCAACAGTTTCAGCAATTCAAAATTCTATTGAGGTATCTAATGAAAAACCAATAACTGGCGATGTTAGAAATCCTAATTCTAATGAAATTAAACAGAGAATTTTTGATACGTTTCCGACACAGAATCGCGCTGTAACTCAAGCGGATTATGAAAATGTTGCATATAGGATGCCACCAAAATTTGGTTCTATTAAAAGAGTTTCGGTTCAGCGAGATCCAGATTCTCAAAAAAGAAACTTAAATATGTTTGTTATTTCTGAAGATAAATTTGGTAAATTAACTCCTGCAAATTCAACCATTAAAAATAATTTGAAAATTTGGTTAAATGAATATAGAATGATCAGTGATACAATTGATATTTTGGATCCATTCGTAATCAACTTAGGAATTGACTTTTCAATAAGAACAAATATTGGTGCTGATAAATTTAATACTATCGACAGGTGTATTTCTAAACTCAGTGAATTTTATAAGAATGGATTTTTTATCGGTGAATCAGTCTTAATAAGCGACATTTACAATCAATTAAAAAACGTTGAAGGTGTTTTAGATGTGTTAAAGGTTAACTTTAGAATTAGATCCGGCGCAAATTATTCAGGAGCCTCCATACATATTAATGATAATTTGTCACCAGATGGTAATGAATTGCTAATTCCAAAAAACGCAATTGTTGAGATCAAATTCCCAGCAACAGACATTAGAGGAACCGCTAGATAATGGCTATTAAAAGATATGTGGCTGATGCCGACAACACTATAGTAAATTCTTTCAAGACTAATCAAACAAGCAGAGCAACTGGATCTAACAGTGGACAGGCTGATATTCTTGAAGTATACTCCATTTATGGTAGACAGACCTCCACTAGTTCTGCTGCCACAGCTTCACAAGAATTATCACGCGCTCTTATTAAGTTTCCTGTTACTGATATATCAGCAGATAGAACTGCGGGCATAATTCCAGCTTCTGGAAGTGTTAGCTTTTTCTTAAGATTGTATTCAGCCGAAACAACCAAAATAGTCCCAAGGGATTTTAACATGGTGGTTGTGCCTGTTTCTTCAAGCTGGCAAGAGGGTTTGGGTCTTGACTTAGAAAACTATAGAGATTTAACTTTAAACGAAACCGGCTCCAACTGGGTTAACGCTAACGGAGACATCCGCGGAGCAACTGCAACAATAACTGCTCTTAGTAAAACTGCCGGGGAGGCAAATACAAGGACCTTGATTGTTAAAGATGCCGATTTAAATTCAGTTACTTTTACAATCGATAACAGTATTAGTACTTCAACAGCAGAAAAAATTGCATTTTCTGGCGCCGCAAGCAATGCAACAACATTCGCAGAAAGAATTGCCGCAGCTATCAACGCTGCACGAGATGCAGGGACTCTTGATATGAAAGCAGAGTCTGAAGGCGCTACTGTTACTTTAACTTTAGGTAAGGCTGGTCACATTGGTAACGGAAACAGTGATTTAGATTTAACGGGAACAGCGGTTAGTGATAGTGTGTTGACTGTAACCAGCACTGGTGGATATCATTTTACAGGCGGTAATGGTCCTTGGAGGCGCACTGGCGGTGATTACATAACAAGTAGCGTGTTCCATCCAGAAATCTATACACAGTCATTTGGGACCGGTTTAGGAGACATTGAAGTTGATGTATCGTCTCAGGTCGAAGAATGGATACTGGGTGCTACAGGTAATTTTGGTTTCGGCGTCATGTTATCACAAGAATATGAGGCATTTGCATCTAACAGCTCTGGCGAGGACATCGGCAGTTTATTACATAATCCAGAAGGCGCTAAGAAATCTTACTATACTAAGAGATTTTTTGCTAGAGGCACACAATATTTTTATAAACGACCTGTTCTAGAGGCTAGATGGGATTCTGATATTGTTAGAGACGATAGAGGCGATTTCTTTTACAGTAGCTCGCTAGCTACAAATAATGAAAACTTAATGACTTTATACCTTTATAACTACGTACGCGGCAGGTTACGTAATATACCCGCGATTGGGACAGGTGATATTTTTGTTAGTATCTTTACAGGCTCAGCAACCTCATCACTCCCATCGCCAGAATCAGCAAGGGTTTTACTGGAGGGCGCCCCAGAAGGCATTACAACACACACAGCAGCTACAGGTAGTCACGTAAGCACCGGAATCTATCAGTGTGAAATTTGCCTAACTAAATCAACAACAGATCGCGATGATGGTTCTGATGTTATAAAAACATACTATGATGTATGGCACAACGGTGATAGCGCAAGTCCGCACGTTCAATTCTTTACAGGCTCATTTACTCCAAAAACTTTACAAGCTTCAAATGAAAAATTAGATCCGACATATTTTATAAACATTACTAATTTACAAAATTCATATTCTCAGGATCAAAATGCAAGATTCAATCTTTATGTTAGACAAAAAAATTGGGATCCAACAATTTTTACGAAAGCATCAAGAAATATAGAAAATCTTAATATCCGCAGCGCATCATATAGAGTTATAAGAACAAGAGACGGATTGGAAGCTGTTGCCCATCAAACAGGCTCAGTACTGGCGACAGGTTTGTCCTATGATGTTTCTGGTAATTATTTTGATTTTGATATGAAACTTTTAGAGCCGGGTCATGAATATGGATTCAAGTTTGCATTCTATGATGATGAATTGAAATCATGGCAAGAGCAAGATAAATTATTTAAATTTAGAGTGAACAAGAATGAGCATTAAAAAACTTTTTGACGATTCAAGAAAAACTAAAAACTTTTTATCTGAAACCACTAAAAAAACTAGTTTCGATGACGTTGAATCAGCCGATAATGTAAAACAAAAAAACATGGATCACAAACGATTCATACCTCAGATTGATTACTCTGAGCCTGAAAATTTTGTTAAATTTGGTTCCGCAAGACTTTACTATGAATCAGCATTCACTAGAATTCTAGATTTTTACCCCTACGATGGTTCTGAAGCTGAGATAAATAAATTTTTAAATGAATCTTTAGATATTGAAAAACATATATTTGACAATAGATACCCACGAACAAACGGGTTTATTACATTGGCAAAAGATGCTTATGCTGTAAGCACCAAAACAGATGGCTATGGTGTACCAACAGCGAATGAATTTATTGACCTTAAGGGGGGTCCCGGCACTGGATCTGCAACCAGTCTGAAGCTAAAAGATTTATTACCCAACCCATTTAGTAGTAAGAACGATAATTCTAATATATATGATGAAACCATTTACACTAGCGCAGGGTTGCCGACAGATTATGGTTCTGGTACTCGTACATCTAATTTAAGAGCCAATTTTGATGACGGAGTTACAGTAGAGTTTTGGCTTAAAACTGGCTCAATGACCGACAACTCCGATAGGGTTGGAAAGCCTTTAAGTAGTTATCAGGTTCTATTTGACTTATGGAATAATCAAAACTCATCTAGTGTAGATTATGGACGACTTAGAGTTGAATTAACAGGCACTGTGTCTGACGATGACTCAGGAAATGCTGCCTTAAAACCATTTGTCATCACGATTGAATCAGGCTCCACATCAGACGGCAATTCGGTTAGAGTTAACAGACAAACTATTGGTGCAACTTCGCTACATGAAAATCTTGGAGACTTTAACCATTATGCTTTATCAATGCATAACTCTGGTAGCAATTTTATCATCAACCTGTATGTTAATGGTGATCACCACGAGACAGCAACTATTACTGGTAAAACCTTTGGTGAGTTTACACCTGTTGACACTGTTGCCAGAATTGGAGCATTGGTTACTTCACCATTTGGTGAATCCGCCCCAGCAGGCGCTGGACGGTTAAGTGGCTCTCTTGATGAGTTTAGATATTGGAAAATTAAAAGAGATGAAAAACAAATTGGAAGAAATTGGTTTACCCAAGTAAGGGGTGGCACCAATACTGATATTAACAACACTACGCTTGGGGTTTATTATAAATTTAATGAAGGTATTACCGGTAACGATAATATTGATAGCGTAGTTTTAGATTATGCTGGTCGAGTTACAAATGGTAGTTGGACTGGATATTCCTCTGGAGCTAGACACACCGGGTCTGCAATTGTATCAGCTTCAGCCGCAACAAGTGAATTTTTAGATCCAATCATAAGACCCAACCATCCAGATGTAGTTAGTCTTAAATCAGAACTAATATCTTCTGGTTCATCATACGATTACAATAATAATGCTGCCTTGATATCATTGGTGCCCGGATGGATCCAAGATGAAGAATCAGAAAAAGAAAATTCTGATTTAAGATTTATAGCACACATCATGGGAACATATTTTGATAAATTATATCTTCAAATGTCCCAATTACCTAAACTCAGACATTTGAATTATGTTAGCGGGACAACAAAACCACTACCATTTTCTGAGCACTTACCACAATCATTAGGTTTATATTCTCCAGAAATTTTTATTGATTCTGATGTATTAGAAAAATTTGGAGACAGAAACAGAGATATACTTTTTGAAAACGATTTAAATGATACAAAAAACATTATTTATCAAAACTTATACAATAACCTTACAAATATTTACAAATCTAAAGGCACTGAGCAATCTATTAGAAATATATTTAGATGCTTTAATATTGGCGACAATATCTTATCGCTTACTGTTAAAACAAACAATGAGGAATTTTTACTAAGAAATAATTTAAAAATCAATTTACTAAAGAAAAATGTAATTAATTTTAGTGATCCCGATCAAACAACGGCTGTGGTTTATCAAGCATCGGCATCCTTGGATGACACAGATTCTGTAGACGTTTCAGGCTCTATTGATGGTGCCCAAGAGCAATTACCTTATGGTTTTACTTACGAATCCAATATTGTTTTCCCAAGTTATACTAATCTGAGATCAAACCTAACAAGAGATAAAAGTTTTAATAAAGTTTCTTTGTTTGGTTTGGTTGAAGTTGGCACATCAACTGCCAAAAAAACTGGTACTGACACTAGTTTTGAAAGCGGCGATGTATGTAATTTTAGAGTCTACGCAATTAGAGAATCTGAGGGCTCAAAAAATGTATACTTTCAATTAACTTCATCATTCCCAGAGGCAACATTTGAGTCTGTTGACGGCGGCGCTGATATCGCTGGTTTAAATATTACAAGTTCAATTTACAAGAATGTATATGATGACGAACCTTGGAACTTTTCAGTCAGATTACGACCTAAAAATTACCCTAGAACAACATTTGTTGTAAGCGGCTCAGAAGCAGACGACGCGAACCCGGTTGAAACATACGATGTAATTTTCACGGGTATAAATCCTAAGACATCAGAGATAAGAGAAATGTTTGTCTTATCACAAAGTGTGCCTAATTCTACAGCTAGAGCAATGATTACAGCACGGAAACGAGCGTTTATAGGTGCTGACAGAACTGATTTAACTGGTGAATTACAATTTAAGAGTGATGTTCAAGTATCATCTGTTGCTTTCTGGGGTAAATTTATCCAAGACTCAGATTTAATTCAACATGCGAATGATTTTGAAAACATTGGTCTCTCTGACTCGATGAACTTTTTATCACCACTTGATACAAATACTACCAGAGGAGAAATTTTAAATAATAATTCTCTAATATTAAATTGGAATTTTAGGAACGTTACTGGTTCAGATGATTCTGGCGCATTTACGGTTCAAGATTTTAGTTCTGGTTCTGCAGAAACTAGAGATAAATTTGGTTGGCTTGGAAATATTTCTGGATATCAATACACTGGTCTTGGTTTTAATTTTAAAACAAGTTCTTCAGACGTAATTAATCTTAAACGTATTAATACATATAAATTTATAAACCCTGAGAGACCAATATCCTCTGAAATGATTCAGCTTTTTTCAGAAGAAGATGAATTTTTTCCAAACTTAAGACGAGAAGAGTTTATACCAAAT
>MDTG01169348.1_pt1 | contig 12348 bp, 10 predicted proteins | sample 811421 | NCBI WGS metagenome assembly MDTG01 (sample SAMN05326645, study PRJNA326480) | marine metagenome | isolation source: seawater | place: Pacific Ocean: South East | collected 2011
ATCAATATGAATTCCACTGGTCTCGAGAGCGTAGAATACCACTGTAGATCGTCTGTTGTAAAAGTCATTGATCGGTACATCTATTTCGGATTTTAATTCGTTAAATAAATTTTCACAGTATTCGTAATGCTTAGTAACTGGGATTATTGTATTTAGGTTTTCTTTATTGGGGTGTTTAGAATAAAAATAATTATGGGATGGTGTAAAAGGTTTTTGGTAATTAGGTTTATTTAGAGTTAAATCTACTACATTAGCATGATAGTAATAGTGTAAAAATTCTTTTTTATCTCTTACATAAACAGTTCCACATTTATTTAACCATTCTAAACCTAAACCCTTTAAGGTTTCATTGTGATTAATAGCTATAATATGACCCTTGGAATCTAGAGGTTTTACATAAACTAAAGAAATAGGATTATAGTCTGCGGGGTGTGTATTGAAACTAAAAGGAATAATTTCAATAAAAACCTTACTTAAATCTTTAGTAAAAAACCTATTTAATTGATTTTTAGTTTCTATTAACCAGAACATCTAGTAAATATACTAATTATTTTTTTAGTATCCACCTCCTCCACTAGAATAATTACTACTTCTCATTGGAGTTATTCTTCTACTAGGGGTTGGGGTAGGAGGTGGGGTAGGAACATCAGGGATAGAAATATTAGGAGGAGAAGAGGATGTCATCGGAGATATCATTTCATTTTCTTCCATATAAAATTGGAGATAATTTCCTTGTAAAAATTCAGTTAACCCTTCTTTACCTATTTCTCTTTGAGTTAATTTTACTATATTTTCATTAGTTCTTGCTACTGTTATTCTATCCCCGGTTATAGTCCATTGTAGGATAAAAGGATTATACAGTTCCCAAAACCACTCTGGGTTTTGAGAAGATAATTGGTCATAGGTGTTTTTATCTATTTCTAGATATTCTATTTCATTTTCTTTTACCACAAAATACCTTATAAAAATACCTATTTCGTAATCCTTATTAGTAGGAGAAGGATAAGTATGTATTGGTAATAATCTCTTTGGAATAAAACTGGGTCGAGCAAGAGAGTATTTATAATTTAGTAAATTACCCTCACTATAAGTAATATATTTTAAAGTAGGATTATTATTAGAAGTTTGATCTTTATAGGTATTAGAAGTAACGTTTTTTATAAGTAGTCTGGAGTTAGGATCATTAGGGGATTCACCTGAATAAGAGTTCCCATTAAATAATTTATAATAGACACCAGTGTAAGATTGGTTTGTTCCTGCAACAATAAATTCTTCTCCATTAGTATAAAAGCCAGTAATTATTTTATTTTTAGGTATATACATTTTTTTACATTAAAAATTAAGTGGATCTAGGTATGCAGGAGTATTACCACTATAATCTATTCTTGATTGTATTAATGCTATAGCCATTGTCTGAACTGTTACTTCAGATGTTGATGGGTTGCCCCCAGTACCTCCGTAGTAAGCCGAATTTTGCAATCCATTATTTATAGCTAAATCACCTAATAGAACACCATTTTTAGTTATAATAGGCATAGATGCCCATTCCAGTCCTATATCTTGGATAGCGGATTCTAGATGGTCTTTATTACCAGCATTAGCCCCCGTTAAATAAGCTTTAGAATTAGGACGGGTACCATATTCGGAAAGAAGAAAATCTCCTACTTTTTCTTGGTTAGCTTCACTAAAGTTCTTTGTACGCCATGTGGGATAATCATTCAAAAATGCAGCAAGGGTTGTTTTGATTGTTTGATATTTACCAACCGCATTAGGCTGACCCAGAACTCCAGTTTGGAATTTTGTATTGACCCAATTAAATGTTTGGAATGAGATATCAACAACTCCTAAGTCAGGTCTATTTACTGTACCATCAATACTATCTTTTACTCTTCTTCTATTTGGGTTGGAAGGAGTAGGGTCAGGGACTGACCAATTATATGCTCTATAAGCATTAGATCCATGTCGGGTTCCACCTTCCCATTTAAATATTAAATTCTTAACAGTGTTAAGAGTACCTGGATTGGATGTTCTAGCTATTGCTAGGTTGGAAGGATTTGGTGAAGATACTACATTAGGGAATGTTATAGTACCAGAACCACCTGTACCACCAGTGCCGCCTGTACCACCAGTGCCGCCAGTAGTTGATGTGGCTGTAAATGGTTGGGGGGAAGCTTGCCCTAAAACTGATCCAGCTGTAGCTGTAGGGGCAGCTAAAGCACCTATTCTAGTTATCCAACCTTCAGGGGTTACTTCATGTTCTAAAGATTTTATTATTAAATCCACCATATCTGTGGTATATGAAGGGGGTAAGACATTATCATTTATTTTAAATCTTTGGTATAATTTTAATCCTGACATACCATCTATGGTAAGGCTTAATTCAAATGGAAGGAAAAATGGGTTCATCTTAGAGTTATTAGTTAAGTCCCCCACTAAAAATTGAACGCGTCTAGTATGAGAGGCCTCAAATGCTAAACAAGCTTCTTGTGTGAATTGTAATTTTTTATAAACAATTTCAGAATGTTCATTATAACTTTCAACTATTTCTTCATATGTTGTTTTAGGGTTTGAGGTAGAAGTATTAGTTAAAATAGATTGTTTTTCTTTAACTATTCTATCTTGTAATCCAAAGTTATAGGATGAGAAAGCAGTTGAGTTTGAGGATATTTGATTACCATTAACTTGAGCACCAACTGCTATCATAGTACCAAATTGTGGGGATAGATCAGATAAAAGATCAATTTCTCTTACAAAAGAGCCAGCATTTCCCTTTACCACACCATATGTATTAATTACAGCTACATCAGCCGGTGGTATATTCAATAGTTGATTATATTGGGGTGGGACCTTATTAATGAACTTAACTAGACCATCATCTGTTACTTGTAATTCTATTGAAGTAACACCTCCTAGGGCTCTAAATATATCATCTAATAATTTTTGTAAAAAATCCAATATAGCTATCTCTCCATCTTCATTAGTATGGTTATCTAAAACATTTAAAGCATGATCAACATTAACAAATATATTAGGTAATGAGCAATAATAGGGTTCATTAGGAACTTCATATAAATAATCTTTTACTCCCTTAGCTATAAGTTCTTTCAATAAATCAGTAACTGGTCTTCTTTTCATCGTTTTATATCCTTGAGGAGTGTTGCGGGTAGGAACTAAACATATTTTAGGGTTACCAGATGTAGAACCTGGTGAACTGAAGTAAAAATTTTCATCATCCTTAAACCTTTCACCCGGTCCTCCATGATTCATATCAAATCTAAAAAATGGGGTATTTTTTTCATCGTAAATTAAACATTTAAGTTGTAACATAGCAACAATAGTACCAAGTTTAACATAGGCTTGATATGCATTCCTCATCACTCCCGTCATGGCGGTAGCATCCGTATTTTTAATCCCCATTACAGCTAAAATATCCTCTTGCATTGTTACTGATCCTGTAATCCCATCATAATTCAGATCAATTCCTTTTAGTTGAGAACTTAAGGTACCCATATAAAGTTTGTGATCATTTGTAGTAGTGATTGGGGTATTCCCTGTCATAAAGGGACCTGTAGCCATACTTCTAGTTGATGTTGTTTGGTAAGCAACAGCTGCTGCATAATGCTTCCAACCAGCAGTTGAAAAAGATGTGGTGTTTCCGAAAGATGGAATACTTTTCCTATATACTGTTCTAACTCTATTTTTAGTATGAATAAGTAAACCATGGAGTAAAGATTTACTTTGCCCTGACAAGCTTTTAAGATATGGATCACTTTGACCTGAATTAACACTTGCTTTTAAAACCTTAGGACTAGGAACACCATCATTATTTTGTAGAGATTCTATAATACTACCCATTCCTATAATACTAACAGTACATTCGTAAAAACCTTCAGCATTAAATCTCCAAGAAAACTTAGAAATGTATCCATATACAGCTTCATAGTTTCCACCTGTGCTTTTTCTCACAGCTTCTATTTTGTTATATAAATCAAATTGGTCAAATTTAGTTGCACCAGTTGTAGAAGGTTGAACTCCTTCTAAAAAATACCGCATAGCTAGACTAGATTTGGCATAGCTAGTTAATGATGAGGTTTCGTTTATAAAAAATTTTGAATGACCAAATTCTAAAAGTAAGGTATATCCAGGTCTAAGGTATAGGGCATCTATTATCGCAAATTGTAATTTACTATAACATCTTATATTAATTGTAGCCTGGGATAATGCACCATTATTGTAATATTTGGTTTGAACATTAGTAATACCAGGCATTGGGACAAATCCTCTCTCTCCAATACCCCCCCAGCCATAAGCTCCGGAAAATATATCTGTTCCTCTATTTAGATCAGAATTTTGGGTAAATTTTGCGGATGTTATGTCATCAAGAGTATAAGTTTGACCATCAGGTCCAGCCTGTCTTCTAAAGTCTACTTTAGTAACTCCTCCCTGTAGTATACAATTTTTAGCTAAATTATTTCCTTTTAGTAAAGATTTATCTATTCCTAAATTTTCTAATTTTTTTAGAATTGAACGAGCCTCAAAATAATTAATAGCGTTCTGTTCAATTTGAGATGTATCTACACCAAATAAGTTTCCTATAATATCAGTGGCATTTATAAATGATTTAGTTGGCGCACCAAAAAGATCTGTCCCGTCTAATAAATTAACTGAAGAAGTTAATCTTATATAGGGGGATTTAGCATAATATGCTTGTTGGGATGATGCATCTGGGCCAATATTTGATAATTTGCTTTGTCTTACATTTATTTGCCCCCGAACATATGCTTCAAGATTTTCTCCAATTATATTTTTTCCCATAACTTATAATTTAATAACCTCCTCCACCTCCTCCACCTGGAGATACATTAGTAGTAGTAGTAGTAGTAGTTCCTATATTAGAAGTAGATTGTAAAGAAGAACCAACAGAATTACTAGCTTCATATTCTGTTAAAATAGAAGTAAGGTTTACGGGGATTCTTAATTGTATGCCTCCTCTTAAAGATAGTGAGTCTTGTTGTACCGAGTCTGGATTTGCTGATGCTATAACCCAATATAAAGAAGGATCAGAGTAAAATTGATTAGCTAATTTATCTAATCTATCCCCAAAATCTGTAATAAGATACACATCATCTGGTGAAAGGGGGATTGATGGATAATAATTAGTTGTATAATATCTAGCCCCTCCATTAGGTAAATTTATATCTCTAACTCGTACTATTGGTATTTGATTATATCTACTCATTTTAATATTTTATCTTACAAATGGTGGGTTAAAATCTGGGGAATTTGTATTTAATTGAGGGCCAGGTATTGGAAGAGATACATTCCCTACTGGACCATAACCTCCCATATCGAGATTTACAAACTCAGAAGGGTTTCTTATAAATTCAAGTTCTCTATCACCTACAAGATTATCTAAAAGTCCCTCAGGATTAGGGAGAAAAGATAAAGGATCTGGTTCACCCTCTAAACTATATCTATCTGGTGGGATATACTTTAACTTACCCTCAAGTGTTCCCCTACCATCACCATATAAGTCATTACCACTACCTGATCTTTCTCCATCTCTAAGTGAAATAAATCTAGCATTAGGGTTATTAGTGTACGCACCATTACTATCTGCTGCTAATTCGGGTATGAAGTCATGAATAGGTGTAAATGTAGCTTCTACATTAATTATTAGGGGTAATTCTCCTACTGTATTATCATCTATGTATGAACCATCTCCTTCAGTTTCTCCACCTGATATATTTATTTCATAAGGAGAATCCTGAGGTACAGTATAATTAAGTGAAGTTAAAAATCCAGGAGTAGCCCTTAAATACCACCCCATAGTTAATTCTAATATAGTACCTCTCATATAACCCGCTGTTGAATATGTAGGAGTTAATGTAGAAGCTAAATAATTTAATTTCCTATACATAGGAACAAGCTCTGCTTTAGATTCTGCTGTTACAGTAAATCCAAATGATATTTGTCTATCAAAGCCAGTGTAATTATAAAAGTTATCAGCTCTACCAGCATACTTTACAGAGTTCCAATTTGAACTAAAATTATCAGAAAAATTATTAATATATGCTGGGAATTGAATATAGGTTTTTGAATTGGCATTGTTTGGGTTTATGACCGCAAATCTTAAGGTAAATAAGTCATTAGTGGGTGCGTTGTACCTGGTCAATGTCTCAAAAGGTTCTAGGGCAGATATCCTATTAACAGGAAATAATGCATTAGCTGGAAGGGAGTAATCATATACCCCATTCTCTAATCCATCGCGAGTTATTGGAATAGCCCCAGGATCTCCAACATTTGCCCTTTTCATAAAATTATGTGTCTTATAACTAGGGGAGATTGATAAAACTGTTTTTGTTTCATAAGGGACATCATTATTTGCATTTGTTTTCCTTCTTATAACTTCTTTTCTGAAATCTTCTTGTATTTCACCCCTAGGTGAAAAAGTTGATATTAGATTACTTGAGTCAAATGCTGCTTCCCTAATTTGCTCTTGGGAAAGAGTAGAACCCTTATTTTTATCTATTAATTTAGTATTTTTACTTATATCGCCGTTCCCATCTTTATATACATTAAAACCTAAAGTCTCTATTCTGGTGCCATCATCACCTTTAATTTTATTAACTTTTTCATTAAAAAGGTTAGGAAAACCACCAAAGGCAGATGCATATACATTAGATAATCTAACATAATTCCTAAAATCAAGAGTAGTTTTTAAATCTTCACGTTGTTTAAAAACAGAAAATGAAGATTGGGGTCCAAGATTTTCTAATCCACCAAATCCACCAAATATTTCTCCTCTAACTTCATCTTGTACTCTATCAAATAAGTTAGGAATAAATGGGGAAAGAATATCTCCAATAGATCCTATGGGGAAATTTTGGGTATTATTATTTATAAATGATGCAGCACCCTCTGCTACTTCTCCTATGGTAAAAACATTTAAGCGAGCAGGGGTAAAACGTCTAAAAAATCCAGATTTTATAAGATTAGGATTTTCTCTCCCCGTTCTTTGGTTGGGATCAGCAAACCCAATAGTAGTTCTCCCTAACCCAAGTCCTAAAACCGAACCTGGGCCTCCTTTATAATTTATAACATTAGTACCAAGATTTCCATTTAGTTTAGTTCCTTTATATCTTTTACTTCGTCTACTGTCAATAGCATCTTTTAATACTACTAATCTATTATCTTTTTCTTTATCATAACCCAAAACAATATCAGGATCTACAGCATCAAGATAATTATTAGGTTTAGGTCTATTTTTAACACCTGCAAGAGGATTTAAACCTTGTTTTAAGGTGTGTAGACCAAATGCATTGCCTAATGATTGCCCTAATGTACCTAAAGGAGAATAGGGTTTATCATTTATTAGGGCCCCACTACCTTCTGTTTTAACCCCCGAACCTGCTAATAAATTTTGTTTAGTTATAAAAATTAAACCCTGAGGGGTAGTTAAAAATCTAGTTATTCTTATAGCATCAATACCTGACCTTACTGCAGAAGATAAACCTCCCCTAATAATACTTTCATTATTACCAATACCTAAACCAACAACACCTTGTAAAGGAGCATTTACTAATGTTCTTATGCCACTTATAACAGGGTTATTAAATAGAGGACCTAAAGTAGGAATTACATTTTGAAGTCCTCCAGTTCCTACAGAGGGGGGGATAACATCTGTAGTAGATTGATTTTGAGGTGGGATGTCAATTTTAATAAAGGGTTGAGGACTATCACCCCCATTAAGTCTATCTCCACCGTACTTTAGTGATTTTAAATCTGTTTGTAAATTTATTAAGGGCATTCATTAATCTTGAAATATTAATTTAACCTCCAAGGTTTGTGAAGTTACCTAAACCTCCCTGTGAGCCTGGAGGGGAATTATCTACATAAGTAGGAGGGGTTTGTCCATCTAAGTCTAAAACTGATGGGTTAGGTTCTCCTAGTAGGGAAGGAATACCATTAATAGAATAAGTATCATGTAATTTAGAAAATTTAAAATTAGATACATTATAATTAGGACCCGAACCCCCATTTAAATTTGAAAGAGGAGAACCGTTTTCATTAAAAGATGTTAAAATATCAGGCATAATTGTTTATTTATAAATATTAACCTAGTTTAGAAGTATTATTAGCTATAGATTTTCCTACCAAATTTCCATCCATTGTAATGGTACTACCTCTTTCTGTAACTGCTATTAATCTATCTATTTTTGCCATTAATTCTCTATTACCTCCTCCTCCTAAATTAGTACCCGCTATAATACCATTCTTATTTCCTACTATAGTGTCAGCAGAATTCAAGGATACAGATCCTTTAGGCCCACTTACTACTAACCCACCAGAGCTATCTATAATACCATCATCCGCGCTACTCATAGAGGATTTTTGTTCCGCTTGAGCCTTTTTCATTGCATTATTAATAAGAGCTATACCTGCCACAACAGCTAAAGCAGAAAGTCCTAAAGTTAAAGCCGAAGATAAAGCAATACCTGATATAGTAGTAGCTCCTAATGCTGTACCTAATTGAATCATTGAGGTTATTAAACCTGCTATTTTTATACCACCTATTAACCCTAAAGTAGTATAAAGTGCAGCACTATTATCCATTAACATAGCAAAAGCCTCAACTATAGGAGCTAATGACATCATTACTTTATCTAATGATTTTTGCATTTGTTCTTGCATAGCCAATCTTTCGGCTTCATCCTTATTTATACCCGATAATTCTCCAGCTATTTTGGCATTGCCTGTTTCTTCTAATTTTTGGAAAAATATTATTTTTTGGATTTGATCCGCAGACATACCTAAGGATTTTTCAATGGCTTGTTGTTGGATAAAATTACCATTCTGGAATGCATTTAATATTTCTTGATTTGAAGTAATTTCCTGAATTAATCCTTTTTGATCATTAACTAAGGCAAATCCTCTAGCTCTCTCTAAATTAATTTGTTTACCAGTTAATAATTCGGCCTCTAATTCTGATTGGATAGATTGTTCAAAATTTAAAAGAGATTCCTGAACATTTTCTAAATCTTTTAATTCTAACCCAAATCTTCTGGCTTCGGCAGCAGCTTCAATTAATAGTTCAGGATTATCGGCAAAATTAGCTGTTATTCTACCAGATATTTGATTAATGTCTTCTAGCAGCATTTTAGGGGCAGCTGCGTTTTTTCCTGATTGTTTTAGAGCATTAGAAACTTCAAATGCACTATTACTAATTTCATCTAAATCCAAACCAAATGCTTGTGCTTGCAGAGCTAATTTTGAAGTAGATTCAGCTGATACCCCTAAAAGTTTATTTAATTCGGCAGCCTCTTTTACAATTTCAGGGGAAAAGGCTTGTGCTGTGTTTATTCCTAACTGTTCACTAGTCATAGTTAGGGTTTCTATTCCATCCTTTTGGTTAAGTATAGAGCCCTCCATAACCCCCATTAACTGGACGTTTTGTCCTGTTAATTGTCTAAATTCTCTTAATGATTTATTATAATCATTAAAACTTTTACCTAGGGATATACTTACTCCTAAAGTACTAGTTAAGGCATTACCAATACCTGTTATAGTTTTTCCTGCTATTTTAGCATTAGCTTGCAATTTAAGGAAACCAGGGTTTACACCATTTCTAAGCCCATCTTCTATATCTTTAGTTGCTTCAGTAAGAATTTGGTCGAAATCAATACCAAACTTATTTAAGATCTTAAAGGTCCCAGCTGTTTTCTTTAACATCAGCTCCGCCCCTTTTCTAATTTTAAGTTCTTTTTCTGCCTGTGATGATAATTCTTTTTGAACTCTCAATCCATCTTTTAAAGCTAAAAGAGATGCTTTTTCTTGGTCTGTTAAATCTTTTCTTGTGGAGATTTCAGCGGAGGTAATATCACTTATTCCCTTTTCTAGGGCTAATTGTTTAGATAGATTTTCTAATCTTTGAACTTCAAATTTAGCTAAATCGGATTGACGTTGTAGTTGTTTAGTAGATAATCTGAAACCCTCAGTTTGATTCATGAGGATTTTTTTAGCTATTCCTTCTAAATTTTGGTTAGCTTTAACTACATCATTTATGAGAGTTTTTCTTTTATTGAGCTCCCTATTCTGACCTTCTATGTTACCTAATAAATCGTCAGCCATTATATTTTATTATAAATATTATTTTTTTCTACTTTTAGCAACTGTAGATGAATAAGTAGGATTATTTTTTATAAAATCAGGGATATTTATTTTATTAGGGTTAGCCATGTCTATATTAGTAGTATCTTTTCTTTTTGACTTAGACATAGCCTTATCGTGTTCTTCCCGCTCTTTTTTATAAAATTGTTGTATATTATTATAAATGAATTTTCTTAACCATATAGGCATATTGTAGACTGTGGGGAAATCATAACCACCTTTTCCATGAAAAACGATTTCATGTATTTGAGTAAACAAAAAAGATCTATAATTCTGCGTCTGGCCAAAAAAAATTCAGTGTGAAGGGGATATTCGAGTCAAACACATTACCCTCTGAATCCTCTACTTGCCCATATAAGTCAATATCTGGTTGAATTTCTTTGATATAGTTTCTTAATGCCCTAGAATCCATAGCCAATAAATGTTTATCTACAAATTTTCTTACAGTAGGTCTATCACTATCACCATTTACTGAAGTTATCATATATTTTAATCTAGTGGATAATTCTGGGGATTGGTTTTTAGATAATTTTTTTAATCCTCTAAGTTCACTTTCTATAGCTAGATCATCTCTATGATTTAAAAACTTAAATGTAATAGGTGTGTTTGAATGGGGAAGTGTATAATTAAATTCATTAATACCTTTTATAAATAAACTTTCATCTAGTTTTTTATTTTCTAATTTACTTAAATCAGCAGTAAATTCTTCTCCTTTAATATTAAATTTATATTCTTTACCATATCCTAAGATACGAGCAGCTACTACTATGGCATTTTTATCTCCTACGATTAGATCTTTATAATCAATATTACTTACAATAAGAGATTGTAAAAGTTTATCTATTACAATACCCTTTTCAATATAATTTTGGTTGGATAAAATATCTTCTTCTTTAGCAGTCATATATTTCATCTCTATTTCACCAGACGATAGGGGATTATCTTCAGGATATACTAAACCCTTTGAGGGTAATTCTACTGTTTCAGTAGGAAAGTCAAACTTTTTTTCAGACATAGATTACAATTTAAATAATAACTTTTGTTCAGTGATAAATATATAAAGAGATAAGAAAAAATAAAAAATTATGGAGAAGGAAGTGCACTAACACCTTTTGACCCACTAAATATAAATAACCCCGAAGAAGAAGGGGAAATTTTTAATTTATCAAATGCACTTAATTCAATAGGAGGAGTCTGTTGGGATGAAAAAGTTTCGGTGTTAGCACTTGCTGTAAATAACCCAACAACTTCCATTGAAGAAGTTGATGAACCCGTAAAACTAATTGTTAATTCAAATGGTGTTATAAACGTAAATGAAGTAGCGGCTTCAAAATTTACAAATGTTTCAAAACTAGTGTCTATAATATCACCTATAATATGGCCACTTGCACTTATGATAGATGCTGTAATAGGGGTTGTAGTGGATGAACCTTGATCTGTTACTTGTTGTAGAGTAGGAGTTGTTCCACCTCCCCCAGCGGCAGCAATAGATTGGGATACATTTTCAATACCTGTTATAGATAAATTACCTACTACTGATGTCGGACCCAATCTTGTTGGTTGATCCTGTATAGCTGGTTTTATGAATTTTGCTCTTGCCATAGAAAAAAAATGTCCGGTAATAAATACCGGACATCTTTAAATATAAATAAATAATAAAATTAGAAATTCAATACACAATAATCTGGTTGTACTTCCATAGTAATTTCTTGGGCAGCACTTTCATTATCATAATTATAATCACCAAAGCTTGCATTTGTAATTAAAGCACCTTTAATAATCCATTCAGAAACAATATCTCCTACAGGACCTAAAACATTAAAAGTAAGGTTTTTCTTATAAAAATCAGAATAACCGTCTCTACCAGTTACGGATTCATGATGTAAACGAACCCATTCCATTACCGCCTGTGCACCTGATGGAGTAATAGGATCAAATAAGGTGAATGTAATAGGATTCCATACTGTTTTTCCTTTTACATATCGTTGAACATTAATGTGGTTAAGGGCAACACTACCTTGTGTTAAACTAATGGCACTTACTCCTTTAATCTGATAAGCCGGGAACCCATCTATAAACATTATGAACCTATTTTGCTGTTTAGGTTCAAATGCGGTAAAAAATATTTCGTTTGGATCTAATACTGGCATGTTTTTATTTTATTATAAATATTCTAAA
>MDTG01400933.1_pt1 | contig 12348 bp, 7 predicted proteins | sample 811421 | NCBI WGS metagenome assembly MDTG01 (sample SAMN05326645, study PRJNA326480) | marine metagenome | isolation source: seawater | place: Pacific Ocean: South East | collected 2011
TAAGTTGGGTACTTTAATTTATGATTAAAAAATTCTTTCATTTTTTTATTGTCTACTTTTTTTGAGTCTTTATAAAAATTTTTTAACATTTCGCTCTCTATCTCATTGATTTCTATAGTTTTAGGCTTATCTATTCCTAGAAGTTTGACTCCGTACATGGCGACTTCTTCTGCAGGCGCAGGTTGATTGTCTGAAATATTATATATTTCTTTTTTTTTGAAATTATTTAATGAAATAGATAAAACATTTGCAATATCTTCCACATGGATACGAGAGAAAAAGTGATTTTTTTTATTTATTATCTTAGCTTCTCCCGACTTTAATCTCTTTAAAATATTAAACTGATTAGAATAAATTCCTGATAATCTAAAAATTTGAAACGGTAAATCAAATTTACTCGCTAGCTGCATCCATTCTTTTTCAACTTTGAGTCTCTCAATACCATTTGGCGAGGTTGGTTTGGTTTCGCTATTTTCATTCACCCATTTTCCATTGTGGTTTCCATAAACACTTGTTGCAGAAAGATACGTAATCCATTTAAATTTACTTGACTTAAAATAATCTTTCAGATTTTTTATTACAATATCAGTTCCATTAATTGGAGCTATAGATATAAGAATATGATCTGCTTCCTCAAATCTTGATATAAGATTTTTATCAAAACCTTCTTCTGAAAATTGAAAACTTTCATAATTTATATTTTCAAATTCTTTAATTATAGTGTCTTCTCGTGATGTAGTTGTTAATTTAAAAGTGATTCCTTGGTCTTTTAGTTTTTTAATGAAGTTTTTTGCCACTTGTCCAAAGCCAAAACAAATAATATTTTTTGTATCCATTTAACTAGCCTTCTTAACAGGAGACTTAAGATTTATTGGATTTTCTAATTTATCTAACATTTCTATAGGACAAATTTGTTTGAATTTTTTTTGTTCATTTTCAAAATTATTCAATATTTTTTTAGCAACTTTTGAGTTTGTTTCTTCAACAAAGCTGTTTAAGCTATCTTTTAAAAAATTCTTCCAATGATCTGTTTCAACTTTTTGCCAAATTATTGAAGCTGGATTAGCAAAATTCTCGAAGGTATTATCTTCATCATAAACAAAGGCCATGCCACCTGTCATACCTGCTCCAAAATTATCTCCAACTTTTCCCAAAATAATAGCTATTCCACCGGTCATGTACTCGCAACCGTGAGCTCCGCATCCTTCTACAATTGAAAAACCTCCAGAATTTCTCACCGCAAATCTTTCTCCTGCTTGTCCTGATGCAAATAATTTTCCTGAAGTTGCGCCATAAAGAACAGTATTTCCAATAATTGTATTTTCATTTGAAACTAATGAACTTTTTGGTGATGGATACACAACAATAGTACCTCCAGATAATCCTTTGCCAACGTAATCATTGCAATCTCCTTCGACTGTCAGTTTTATTCCTTTGGTCAAGAAAGCTCCTAGCGATTGTCCTGCAGATCCCTCTAATTTAATTTGAATTGTGCCTTCTTCCAATTTATTATTACCAAATTTTTTATATACATGGTGAGATAATCTTGTTCCTACAGATCTTGATGTGTTTTCTACTTCATAATTAAACTTGTTTTCTGAATCTAATTTAATTTTATCTTTAATATTATCCCAAATTTTTTCGTCTAGTGTATCTGGAACTTCATTGATATGTTTGTCTTTGCAATATCTTAAGTTATCACCGGGATCTGCTTGAACTAAAAGGGGATTTAAATCTAAATCATCAAGATTTGATGCACCTTTATTAACCTGAGTTAGTAAATCTGTTCTTCCGATGATTTCATTAATTGACTTAAATCCAAGAGAAGCAAGTATTTCTCTTACTTCTGTTGCTGCAAATTTAAATAAATTTACAACTTTTTCCGGAGTGCCCGTAAATTTTTCTCGTAAGGCTTCGTCTTGACTACATACTCCCACAGGACAAGTATTTGAATGACATTGTCTAACCATTATACATCCCATAGCGACCAAAGATGATGTTCCCATTCCGTATTCTTCTGCTCCCATCATCGCAGCCATAACAATGTCACGACCAGTTTTTAATCCTCCGTCAGTTCTTAAAGTCACATTATGTCTTAAATTGTTTAATGTAAGAATTTGGTTCGCTTCCGTCAAACCCATTTCCCAAGGGATGCCAGCGTATTTAATGCTGGTTTGGGGACTTGCGCCAGTCCCGCCTGAGTGGCCTGAAATTAAAATTATGTCTGCTTTTGCTTTAGCTACTCCTGCTGCGATTGTTCCGATACCCGTGGATGCAACTAATTTAACTCCCACTCTTGCTCCTGGATTAATTTGTTTTAAATCATAGATCAGTTGTGCCAAATCTTCTATTGAATAAATATCATGGTGTGGCGGTGGAGATATAAGAGTAACCCCAGGCGTTGAGTGTCTTAATCTTGCTATTTCATCTGTCACTTTAAAACCGGGAAGTTGTCCTCCTTCGCCTGGCTTTGCTCCTTGAGCTATTTTTATCTCAATTTCGTTAGCATTATTTAAGTAGTCTACTGTAACTCCAAATCTTGCCGAGGCTATTTGTTTAACTCTTGAATTTGCACTGTCTCCATTTGGTAATTTTTTAAATCTTTTGGCATCCTCTCCTCCTTCGCCGCTACACGAAGCTCCTTTTATTCTATTCATTCCCATTGCTAAAGTCTCATGAGCCTCTGCTGACAATGCCCCGTGAGACATGCTTCCGCTACCAAATCTCTTTAATATGTCGTCGATAGACTCTACATCGTTAATATTAATTGGATCTCGTAATTTCTTAAATTCTAATAAATCTCTTATGTTGATAGGCGGTAAATTATGAATTCCAGCTGAATATTTTTTATATTGTTCGTAAGAACCGCTTCCAACGGCACTTTGTAATAAATGAATTAGCTTTCCTTGATACTGGTGATCTTCTCCACTTTTTCTGTATCTATATAAACCGCCAATAGGCAGAGTAAAAACATTTTTAGCATTAAATTTTTTGTGAAGTTCTTTAATTTTTTTTTCAATTCCAATTATACCTATCCCTGAAATTCTTGAGGACATGCCTGGAAAATAATCTGAGACTATTGCCCTACTTAGGCCTACTGCTTCAAAATTACATCCACCTCTATAAGAGCTTATAACTGAAATTCCCATCTTAGACATAATTTTAAGAAGACCAGCGTCAATAGATTTTTTAAATTTCTTAACACAAGTTTCAAAGTCATATTGACCAAAAAGTTTTTTTTCAAATCTTTGATAAATGCTATCAATAGAAAGATATGGATTGACTGTTGTTGCACCAACCCCAATCAAGATTGCAAAAGAGTGGGTATCCATGGCATCTGAGCACTCAACATTCAATGAGCAATAACCTCTTAAACCGTGTTTAACTAGATGTGAGTGAACTGCTCCAACTGTCAATATACTTGGAATACTTGCTTTTTGATTTGAAATATTTTTATCAGATAGAACTAGACAAGTGCTTCCTTCTCTGACTGCCGTTTCTGCCTCTTCTCGAATTAAATCGACTCTATCTTTTAAAGATTTTTCAATATCAAATGTACAATCAATAGTTTTTACTTTTTTTGAAAAAAATTTTTTAAATTTTTTAAATTGAGAATTTGTCAATATAGGACTATCTAAAACGTAAATATTTTCCTCAGTCAAATTATCAAAGTCTAAAATATTTCCTAGATTTCCAAATCTTGTTTTAAGACTCATTACTTTGTTTTCCCGAAGCGAGTCAATTGGAGGATTTGTTACTTGGCTAAAATTTTGTCTAAAATAATGTGACACCGGCCTGAAGTGACTTGATAGAACTGCAACTGGAGTATCGTCACCCATCGAGCCTGATGCTTCTTTACCTTCTTCCGCCATTGGATGAAGTATTAATTCTAAGTCTTCAATGCTTAAACCTGATAAATATTGTCTTTTTCTCAAATCTTCATCAATAAAGTTTGGTTTTTCATTTTCAGAAGTTAACTTTTTTTCGAGATCTATAATTTGTTTGTTATATTTTTTGTAATCTTTGGCTAAAAGATCTTTGATTTCCTTATCTTTAAATAATTTTCCTTTTTTTAGATCTATTGCAATTATTTGACCTGGGCCAAGTTTTCCTTTTTCAATAATATTTTCTTCAGGAATTTTAATCATACCTGTCTCAGATCCTGCAAAAAATAAGTTGTCTGAAGTAATTGTGTATCTCAATGGGCGTAATCCGTTTCTATCGGATGATGCCAAAACCCATTTCGCATCTGTGGCACAAATAGCAGCTGGACCATCCCAAGGTTCTATGGTGCTGTTTAAAAAATTAAATAAATCTTGGTGGTTTTTTGGCACTGTTTTGCTACGCTTAGACCATGAGTCAGGTATCATCATTAATTTAATTAAAGGAGCTAACTTTCCTGAATGCGTTAACAGTTCAAAAACATTATCTAAAGCGCCCGAGTCTGAGGAGCTTCTTATTACTGGTTTTAGATTTTTTACATCTTTAAATAAAGAGCTAGACATATCTTGTTCGTGTATCTTCATCCAATTAATGTTTCCTTTTACGGTATTAATCTCACCGTTGTGTGCTAACGTTCTGAAAGGTTGAGCCAAATCCCAGCTAGGGAAAGTATTAGTGGAATATCTTTGGTGAAAAATAGCAAACCGCGAAGTTAATTTCTCATCATTAAGATCTGGGTAGAATTCTGATAGCATCTCAGCTAGGAACATTCCTTTATAAACAATGGATCTTGAGCTAAAGGAACAAATATAAAAATCTTTTATTTGTTTATCTCTTGCAACTTTTTCAATTTTTTTTCTTGTCTCAAACAAATCTCTCTCAAGATTATTTGTCTGCAAAGTCTCATTTTTTTTAAACATGACTTGAGCTATTTCAGGACGATTTTGATCTGCTGTTTTGCCTAAAACACTTGGATTAATTGGAACCTGTCTCCAGCCATAAATATAATAATTTTCTGCTAACAAAGCGGACTCTATTATTTCTCTGCATTTTTCTTGTTCTGAATAATCTGTTCTTGGAAGAAACACCATGCCGACACAAATTCTTTTATCTTCGTCAAGAGTATGGCCAGTTGATAAAATTTTTTCCTTAAAAAATTCAGGTGCTATTTCAATTTGTATTCCTGCACCATCACCAGATTTTCCGTCTGCATCTACTGCACCTCTATGCCAAATAGCTTTTAACGCTTCTATTCCGTATTCAACAATTTTTCTGGACTTTTTACCATCTGTAGAAGCAATTAAGCCAACTCCGCACGCATCATGCTCCATATCTTGGCTGTAGTTGAAGCTTTTTTCTAAAATTTTTTTATTTTTTTTATAAGTATTCATTTATGCAGCTTTAATAGATTTATTTTTATTATCTTTTTGTTGCAAATATTTTTCTATTTGTGTTGCAGCATCTCTTCCATCTCGTATAGCCCATACTACAAGAGAAGCGCCTCGTACAATGTCACCCGCTGCAAAAATTCCATCTAAGTTTGTTTGCATTGATTTCAAATCAATTTTTATTGTTCCCCACTGTGAAATGATCAGTTCCTCTGCATTAAATAATTTTGGCAAGTTCTCTGGATCAAATCCTAATGATTTTATTACAAGATTTGCTGGAATTTTATATTCTGAACCTAATTCAATCTCTGGTCTTCTTCTACCTGATGAATCAGGCTCGCCTAACATCATTTTGTTTACCTCTACAGCTTCTACCTTTGCATTCCCAATAAAACTTTTTGGATTTGTTAACCAGACAAATTCTACGCCCTCCTCGATAGCGTTTCCAACTTCTCTTGCAGAACCAGGCATATTTTCTCTATCTCGCCTATATAAACATTTTACTGATTTAGCTTTTTGCCTGACAGAAGTTCTAACACAATCCATTGCGGTATCTCCTCCTCCAATCACAACAACGTCTTTACCTTCAGCATTTAAAGTTCCATTATCAAATAATTTTACTTTATCTCCAAGGCCTTTTCGATTTGAAGCCGTTAAAAATTCCATAGCTGGAAAAATATTTTGCAAGTTGTGTCCAGGTATATTTATTTCTCTAGCTTTGTAGACACCAGTAGCAATCAGTATCGCATCATGTTTTTCTTTAAGTTCGTATAAGGTTTTATCTTTTCCAACCTCAAAATTTTGTACAAATTTAATTCCAGTTTGTTTAAGTAATTTAGTTCTTCTTTCAACAACAAATTTTTCTAATTTAAAATTTGGTATTCCATATATCAGGAGACCGCCGGGTCTATCATATCTATCGTAAATTGTAACTTGATATCCTGATTTTCTTAATTCTTCTGCGCAAGCCATGCCTGCTGGACCTGCTCCGATAATTCCTACTGATTGTTTAAGTTCTTTTTTTACTTTAAATGGTTTTACCCATCCCTTATCCCAAGCTGTATCTGTTATATATTTTTCTATTGATCCAATGGTAACAGTGCCGTGTCCTGACTGTTCAATTACGCAGTTTCCCTCACATAATCTATCTTGTGGACATATTCTTCCGCAAACCTCGGGCATATTGTTGGTGCTTTGAGAAACCTCATACGCTTCTTTTAATCTACCTTCGGCCGTTAACTTTAACCAATCAGGAATATTATTACTTAAAGGACAATGAATTTGACAAAAAGGAACGCCACATTGAGAACATCTGCTCGATTGTTCTGTTGCTTTGTTTGTAATAAATTCATTGTAAATTTCATTAAAGTCACCTTTTCTTTTATCTGTTAGCCTTTTCTTAGGTGTCTCTTGTTTTAAATCTACGAATTTCAACATTCTATTTTTCATAATTCAGCTAAAAATAGTTAACTATTTTGTGAAAGAAAGACTTTAAGGGTCAATACTCATTACCTATATAATGAAAAGCTTAAAAAATTAATGCCTTTTTTTGCATACCTGATATGCATTCACAAATGCCAACAAAAAAACAACCTTTAATTTTAATTTTTTAAAGTGATTGAAGTATTTCTATTATCTTTAATTCAAGGTGTAACCGAGTTTTTGCCAATAAGCTCCTCATCTCACCTTGCGTTATTTGCTGAGTATTTAGAATTTGAAAATCAAGGTCTTTCGCTTGATGTCAGTTTGCATATTGGATCTTTTTTTGCTGTCGTATTCTACTTCTTTAAAGATATTATAAATTTTTTTGAAAACAAATCATTGTTTACAAAAATACTTGTTTCGTCATTGCCGGTAATGATTGTAGGTTTTTTTTTAATTGAGACTGGTTTAATCAATAAAATTAGAAATATACAAACTATTGCTTGGACAACTTTCATTTTTGCTATTCTACTTTATATCAGTGATAAATTTAAATTAGATAAAACAATTAAAAATAATTTTACATTTAAGGCAGCGATTCTTATAGGTTTATTTCAAATTTTATCTTTAATGCCAGGTGTTAGTAGATCAGGAATTGCAATAACCGCTGCTAGAATTTTAAATTATAAAAGGGAAGATTCAGCAAAAATTTCTTTTTTACTTTCAATTCCTATTCTGGGTGCCGTTTCAATCTTTGGTATTCAAAATATAATGTTCTCAGAAAATTTAAATTTCACAACGACAAATGTTATTGCTATTATTTTTTCATTTTTTTTTTCATTTATTACTATAAAATTTTTTTTAGAGTATATAAAAAAATTTAACCTAAATATTTTTGTCTTTTATAGAGTTATTTTAGGTCTAATTTTACTTTCAATTATTTATCTATAAAATAATGCTAAGAATTAACAGTATTAGTAATATAATTAGGAAAAAAACTAGAACTGCTTTTTGTAAGGATAAATTAGAAAAAAATTTCACAATAGTAATTTACATTTTTAATGAAATTGATCAATCAAAAATTGGTGCGCCTGCTAGGATTTGAACCCAGAACCTCCTGGTCCGTAGCCAAGCGCTCTATCCAGTTGAGCTACAGGCGCATTTTAATTGAAAATTTAAAAAATTAATTCTATAGCTATAAAATGTCTTCAAAAATAATTTTTTCTAAATCTTTTTTTATAAACCTTATAATTTTATTAATACCAATTAATTTTATTCTTGGCAATTTATTACTCAACTTAAATGTAATTATTCTTATTACATTAGCTCTCTTTTTTTACGGTTTAGATATATTTAAAATAAAGTTTGATAATATCGATAGATTAATTTTAATTTTCTTTTTATATTTATTCATTAATGGAATAGTAAATAATTATTTAGTTAGAGAGGATGATTTCATTCAGGATACTATTTTAATTAAAACGTTAGCATACTCTAGGTATTTGCTATTATATTTTGTCGTAAGATTTTTAGTCATCAGAAAAATAATAAATTTTAAATATTTGTTTTTTTTTTATGGTTTCGCTGCTTTATTTGTTAGTGTCGATATAATTATACAATACATTTTTGGTGTAGACTTGTTTGGTTATAAAGCCAAACAAACTGAACTTGGTGTTGAAAGAAGACTTTCTGGACCGTTTGGAGATGAATATGTTGCGGGATCTTATATACAAAGATTTTTTATTTTTTTTCCCTATTTCTTAATAATATTTTCTAAATTTAAAAATATAAACTTCTATAGGTTTGTTTTATTTTTAGTTCTATTTTTATTTATGTTAGGGACATTGCTTTCTGGAAATAGGGTTCCGTTAGTAATGTTTTTCTTAATGTTAACTTTAATCTTTGTATTTGAAAGAAGTTTAAGAAAACCCTTGTTTTTAGCTTTTATAATTTCTTTTTTTTCTATTTTTTATTTAATGAAAACAAACGAAAATTTTAACGTTCATTTAAAACAATTAGTTAAAGGTGGAAATGAAATAGTAAGTTATTTTGAAAAAAAAGTTACATCTAAAGAGCTTACTAAACATGCTAATAATTATGTAAAAGAGTTTGAGACAGGTTTTTTAACTTGGGAAAAAAATAAATATTTTGGTGGTGGCGTCAAATCATTTTATTTTAATTGCAAAACAATAAAGAATCCGATTATGGATCGGCATGGAGGAACTAATTGTAACACGCATCCACATAATTATTTTTTAGAAATAGGAGCCATACTAGGGCTTTTAGGATTTTTTCTCATTATGTTAATAATCTTCTCAATAAGTTATTATTTTATTAAAGCTCTATTTTTCTCAAAAGTACCTTCAAATCAATCCGGATTGTTAATCGCTTTTTTTATTATATTTATAACTGAAATTTTTCCTTTAAAAACAACTGGAAGTTTTTTTTCATCTTCAAACTCAACTTTCATATTTTTTATTATTGGCTATATTATAGGATTATTAAATTTAGAAAGAAAAAGTAACATTGAAAAATAGTAAAATTTTTATAACTTCCGCTATCAGAACAGCCGTTGGATCATTAGGAAAATCGCTTAAGAATATTCCTGCGTGCGAACTTGGATCTGAAGTTATTTACAAATCTTTGGAAAGATCAAAAATAAAAAATAGTGATATTGATGAAGTAATATTGGGTCAAGTTTTGACTGGTGGTACTGGACAAAATCCTGCACGTCAAGCAGCTATAAAAGCAAAAATTCCCAAAGAGAAACCGGCATACATAGTAAATCAAGTTTGTGGATCAGGTATAAGATCGGTTGTTTCTGGTTTTCAAAGTATTAAATCTAACGACGCAAAAATAATAATAGCTGGTGGGCAAGAAAATATGTCTCTATCTCCTCATGCAATTCATCTTAGGAATGGTAAAAAATTAGGTGACACAGAAATGGTTGATACTATGATTAAAGATGGATTGTGGGATGCTTTTCATGGATATCATATGGGCATAACAGCTGAAAACGTTGCTGAAAAATTTCAAATTACAAGAGAGGAACAAGATAAATTTGCTTTAAAATCACAAGAAAAAGCTCTTAAGGCTCAAAAAGAAAATAAATTTAGTAACGAAATAATTGATTTTAAAATTAAGTCAAAGAATGCTGAAATAAATTTTAATAAAGATGAGCACCCTAGGGAAGGTATAAACCTTGAAACCTTATCTAAGTTAAAGCCTGCTTTTAAAAAAGAAGGCACTGTTACTGCTGGTAATGCTTCAGGCATTAATGATGGTGCTGCCGTTGTTACTTTAATGTCAGATATAGAAGCAGAAAAAAGGGGCTTAAAAAAATTAGTATCAATAAAATCATGGGCGAGTTGTGGTGTTGATCCAGCGCTAATGGGCACAGGTCCAATACCTTCTTCTAAAAAAGCTTTGGAATTAGCAGGATGGGATATTAATGATGTAGATCTATTTGAGATCAATGAAGCATTCGCTGCTCAAAGTCTTGCAGTGTTAAAGACACTTTCGATTCCAGTAGAAAAAGTAAATGTTAACGGTGGTGCTATTGCCTTAGGACATCCGATTGGAGCTTCAGGAACTAGAATACTAGTCACACTTATACATGAAATGATAAAGCGTGATGCAAATAAAGGTTTAGCAACTCTTTGCATTGGTGGTGGTATGGGTATTGCAATGTGCGTTGAAAGATAAATTTTTTTTTAATGGATTTGCCTGTTGTTAATCACCCTGACTACGTAGCTAAAATCAACGACGATAACAAATTTCCTATTAAAAAGTTTGGGGCTTTAGCAAAATATTTATTAGATGAAGGTGTGGTTAAAAACTTTCACATACCTAAAGAATGTTCTGTCGAAACTATGCGGTCATCTCATTCTTTAGAATATATAAATCATATTAAAAATAAAACTTTAAATCAAAAACTTCAAAAAAAAATTGGTTTCCCTATTAATGAAAGTGTTGCAAGAAGATCATTTGTTGCTACTGGTGGAACTGTTTTGGCTAGCAAGCTAGCTCTGGACTACAAACTAGCGTGCAATACTGCTGGGGGAAGTCATCATGCAACATTCGACTGTGGTGCTGGTTATTGTGTTTTTAATGATGTTGCTGTTGCAGCTAATTACCTAAAAAATAAAAGCTATGCAAAAAAAATACTTATAATCGATTTGGATGTACATCAAGGTAATGGTAATTCAGAAATATTTAAAAATGATCCAAACACTCTGACGTTCAGCATGCATTGTGCTTCCAATTATCCAGCAAAAAAGTCTAAAAGTGATATTGATATTGAGCTTAAAGATAAAATGGAGGATGAGGAATATTTAAATATTCTTTATAAAAATTTAAAAGAACTTAACAAAAATAAATATGACTTTGTATTTTACATAGCTGGGGTTGACATTCATTATGAGGATCGTTTAGGCAAACTTAAAATCACAGACGATGGAATAAATAAAAGAGATAAATTAGTAATTGAAAATTTTTATTCTAAAAAAACCCCTTTGTGTGGAGTTTTAGGTGGAGGATATAATAAAAATTTTGATAAATTAATTGAATTGCATTCTATGCTTCACAAAAATTGCGCTAAAATTATCTAAAACTCAGCCCTAATTACCTAATGGTTTGGGAGTTCCAAGGATCAGGGCCGAGCTTAATCACATTATATACTTTAACACTAATTTTAATAAATATTAGAAAATGACGCGCTACAATTTTAACTGTGGCAAATTTTTAAAAAAATTTAAACTTTCAGGATTTGCTATTGACTCCTTATTATTAATTGTTTCACCGTGAATTATTTTTCTTACTGCTAGCTCAACTATCTTGCCACTTTTTGTTTTGGGAATTTCTGGCACCTTAATAATAATAGATGGGACATGTTTTGGAGAGCAGTTTTTTCGAATTCTTGATTTGATTGTTTTTATTTTTTCATTATCTAACTCTTCGTCATTTTTTGTAGTTATAAATAAGACAATTCTTACGTCATCATCATAATCTTGACCAACTACTAATCCTTCCGTGATAAAATCGATGTTCTCGACTTGCTGATAAATTTCTGCCGTTCCTATTCTTACGCCTCCTGGATTAAGGGTGGCATCAGACCTGCCGCGCATGATAAATCCATTATTAGTAGTTCGCTCAATAAAGTCACCATGATGCCAAATGTTTTTAAATCGAGTAAAATAAGCTTTATGGTATTTTTGTCCGTCATCATCCCCCCAAAACTTAACAGGCATGGATGGAAAAGGTTTTTTGACTACTAATTCTCCCTTCTCTCCATCGTTTACACTTTTTCCCTCATCGGTAAAAACATCTACATCAATACCAAGACTTTGACCTTGGATTTCTCCCATGAAAACATTTGAGTAAAGATTTCCCAAAACTAAACAACCAACTAAATCTGTCCCTCCTGCAATCGATGCAAGATGAACATCTTCCTTTAAATTGTCGTACACATACTTAAAGCTGTCTTCAGCTAAGGGGGAGCCTGTTGAAGTTATTATTTTTATAGAACTTAAGTCTAGATTTTTACTATTGTATTTTTCATTTTTTAAATGATCGATATATTTAGCACTTACTCCGA
>MDTG01130405.1_pt1 | contig 12347 bp, 15 predicted proteins | sample 811421 | NCBI WGS metagenome assembly MDTG01 (sample SAMN05326645, study PRJNA326480) | marine metagenome | isolation source: seawater | place: Pacific Ocean: South East | collected 2011
GCAAGCGACTGTTAATCGCTGGGTCACAGGTTCGAGTCCTGTCGCCGGAGCCATTTTATGAAGATATTTATTAGTGGAATTGCTGGATTTCTTGGAAGCCATTTGGCCGATGCATTTATAAGAGATGGTCACCACGTTGTGGGTTGTGATAGCCTTATTGGTGGTGAACTAGATAACGTTCCAGCCGAGGCTGAATTTTATCAATATGATTGTTGTTACAGAAACTCCATGTTAAAGATAACCAAAGGCTGCGATTTGGTCTATCATACCGCTGCAACAGCTTACGAAGGACTATCCGTATTCTCACCGCATTTAATAACCCAAAATATTGTTACTGGATCAGTAGCTCTTTTCAGTGCTGCAATAGAAAATAAAGTTAAAAGAATAATATTTTGTTCATCTATGGCGAGATATGGCACAAATAAAGTCCCCTTTAAAGAAGAGTACACACCATTACCTCAAGATCCATATGGAATTGCAAAAGTTGCAGCTGAGGATATCCTCAGAAACTTATGTGAGGTTCATAATATTGAATACGTTATTGCCGTACCTCACAATATCATTGGCCCAAGACAAAAATATGACGATCCATATAGAAATGTTGCGTCTATAATGATAAATTTGATGCTTCAAAAAAGACAACCATACATTTATGGAAATGGTAAACAAAAAAGATGCTTTTCTTACATCGATGATGATTTATTTTGTCTCAAAGAAATGGCAACAAATAAAGAAGTAAAAAGTCAAATTATAAATATAGGGCCTGATGAAGAACCAATAACAATTAATGATTTAGCAAATAAAATAGCTAATCAACTTCAATTTAATCTTAATCCAAATTACATCAAAGGAAGACCACAAGAGGTGATAGAGGCCACATGTAGCGCTGATAAAGCAAGAAAACTTTTAAAATATAAAACAAAAACTAAGTTAGATGTTGGTCTAAAAAAAATGATTGATTTTATTAAAAAGAAAGGAGTTAAAAAGTTTAGATACCATCTTGATTTAGAGATATTAAATGAAAAAACTCCAAAAACTTGGAAAGACAAACTATTTTAATATGACAAAAATAAGTTATGTTTGTCCAGTTTTTAATAAAATTAAGTATCTAGAAGAGGTTCTGAGCTCAATTGAAAATCAAATAGGAGATTTCGATAAAGAATACATCTTTATCAATGACGGCTCAACAGATGGATCTTTAGACTTTTTAAGAAAAAGAACAGCAAAATGGAAAAATAAATTAATATTAGATCAAAAAAATAAAGGACCAGCGATAGCAACTCAAGCTGGAATCTCAATTGCCAAAGGTGACTATATCAAGTTGGTTGGTGGTGATGATGTAATGGCACCTTTTTGCTCAGAAATTTTATTAGAGACAATCAAAAAGACAAATGCTGTTGCTGCCTTCAGCTCGTACAAATTAATCAAAAATTTGAAAAACTTACATTATAAGCATAATGTTATTAATGAAATAAAAACAATTGAAAAACCATTATTTGAAACCGTTAAATCAAGCTTTTCAGGCACAACCCCAAACTTGTATTGTAATAATGCAATAAGGAAGACAGATGGTTGTAATATTAAAATTTTTGTTGAAGATTTTTCACTGGTACTAGAATTGTCGAAATGTGGAAGTTTCAGTTTTATTGAGAATGTTACTTCTTATGGTCCGGTGGATGATAAATCAAGAATAATGGTAAGTAAAAAAACTCAATTATTACACGACTATAACGCTGCACTTTATTACTTTTTAAAAAAGAATAAAAGAATTGATAATAAAGTTTCCAGAGTAGCATGTAAAAAGTCCTTAGGGAGAGCAGAAAAATGGTACAGAAGAGAAATCGGTGAAACAAAATTTAATAAGATGAATTGGTATAAAATTGTTTTTTTTCTTGGAAGAAATGACTATCTTAATTTAATTAAAGAATCATGTAATTTTTTTTATGAAAATTCAGAAAAAAATTCTATTAGATATAAAATTGAATAAGTATGTTATTCACCTTGATTAAATAATAACCCTTTTCTTCTGGCAATCTTTATCATTTTTAAGAAAAATAAAATACTTAAGGTTGAGTAAATTATGTTTAAAATGATTATTTTAAGTAGATCATTAACATTTACATTTTCATTTATTGCAACATCCCTCATTGATTCAAAAATATGAACTGTTGGAAGTATTTGAGCAATTCCTTGAACAACTTGAGGAAGTGAGCTCAATGGATAGTAAACACAAGAAAAAGGTAAAATTATAAAAATGATAGCCCACGCAAGTTCTTCAAATGCATGACCATATCTAAGAACTAAACCAGATACTAAAAATCCTACTGACCATCCCACTATTATTAAATTAAAAAAAAGGAATATCAGATAAAGACCTATTTCAAAAAGATGAAAATTAAAAAAATAATTTGCAAAAAATACTGCGGGTGAGAGACCAATTATTGTTCTGATAAAACTTATTAGAACCAGACTAATAACTATTTCTATGTCTTTGATAGGTGTAATAAATAAATTAGGTAAGTTTCTTGACCATAATTCCTCAAAAAAAGACATAGTTAAACCAAGTTGCCCTCTAAATAAAACATCCCAAAGCACAACTGCTGATAATATAACATTCAAGACGCTCCAGATCCCAAAGTTTTCGTTAGACATAAAATAATTTGTAAAATAACCCCAAAACAAAATTTGAACTGTGGGCCAATAAAAAATACTCAGCAATCTTGGAAATGATCCGAATGAAATATTTTTATAACGAACTAGTAATGCAAAAATTCTATTTATCATTTTTTAAAAATAAGTCTTTAAGAGAGGAATTATTATTTTTTTTTATAAATTTTTTGAGGTTTCCTTCATATGAAATTTGTCCTTTATCTAAAATAATTAAGTAATCACACATTTTTTCTATTTCAACTAAATCATGGGAAGTTATAAGAATTGTTGATTTATATTTTTTTTGAAACTTTAGGATATAGTCTCTTACAAATTCTGAAGTAAAAACATCTAAAGAAGCAGTTGGTTCATCAAGCAATAACAATTTAGGATTATTTAATAGAGCCTTACACAGGTTTACTCTGGTTTTTTGACCAGATGATAAGTTACCATAATTTTTTTCTAATAATGTAGAAATTTTTAAGTCAGAAGAAAGCTTTGAAATTTTTAAATCATAGTTTTCAACGTTATATAATCTAGCGTAAAAAACAAGATTCTGAAAAACTGTCATTTTTTTTGGCAATTCAACATAAGGACTTTGAAAGTTTATAATTTTTAGAATATCATATTTATGTTCATCTAAAGATTTTTCGAAAATAAAAATATCACCTTTTGTAGGGGTTATAAGACCCATCAACATTGCGAGAAGTGTTGTTTTTCCAGCACCATTTTTTCCAAGTATCCCAATAATTGCATTTTTTGGTAGATCTATACTAATATTCTTTAAAACTTTTATGCTATTATAATATTTAGACAAATTAATTGTCTTTACAGAAGATTTTTTCACTTAGTTTATTTTAAAAGCAGACAAATTGTTATTTTGCATCATGGGGATAAGAATTAGATTCTTATGCATTAAAATTTCTAAATCAGCAGCACCTTTATTAATTTTCTTTGATTCAACAACAATTCCTCTTTTATCAACTGTTATCAGTTTTCCACTAATCCAGTCAGTAACTAAATAACCATTATTTTTATTAAAAACAATTCCATCTAAATTTCCAATTGGACGTGAACTAAAAAATTTTTTTATCTCTCTTGTTCTTAAATCAACTTTAATCAATTTACCCTTGATTTCTGTTTTAAAGCCGTCCTTAATTTTACCCCAGGTTGAAACTATTAAACGGTTTCCCTCTATCAAAAGTCCATTAGGAGAATTTAAAAGATCGCTTTGCTTCCAAATATTAAGTTTATTTTTCTTCAACCTATAAATTCTATTTTTGAACATATCTGATACGTAAACATCCCCATTATTGTCTACTACAATATCGTTTAAGAAACCAGAATCATTAACTTTGAATTTTTTTTTTTCTTTATTTTTGAGTGAAATTTTCCATACTTTATCAATATCGGATACGTATAAAAAATTCTTAAAAACAGCAAGTCCCTTTGGGCCATCTAAACCAGTAATCCATTTCTTTTCTAATATTTGGCCACTTACACTTATCTTTGATATATAACCGTTTTTGTCTAAATCTAGTGGATTTCCATTGATAGATGAAACGTAGATTGCATTGGTATTTTTGTCATAGACAACAGACTCTGGTTCATTTAATCCGTCTACAATCCACTTTACATGAAATGCTAAACAATCAAAGTGAATAAAAATACTAAAGAGAAAAAAAAGTTTTAAAAAGATTTTTATCATAAATATTTTGGTTCTTTAAATTAAACTATTGTTGACTTTTTGTATATGATTTAACATAAAAATGTTTAGAATCACAAAAAATAAATTTAAAAAATGAAAAATATAAACGTCAAAAATGACTTTTCTCAATGTATTGGTAATACGCCTATCATTAAATTAAAGCTAGCGTCAGAGATCTCTGGGTGTGATATATACGGAAAATGTGAGTTTTTGAACCCAGGTGGTTCAGTAAAAGACAGACCTGCACTCCAAATTATTAAAGATGCTATTAAAAGTAATAAAATCGAAAAAGGAGGAACCATTGTTGAAGGCACTGCAGGAAATACAGGGATTGGCTTATGTTTAGTCGGAAATTCATTAGGCATGAAATCTGTAATTGTTATGCCAAAAACACAAAGCGATGAAAAAAAAAGAATGCTTAAGTTATGTGGAGCTGACTTAAGATTGGTTGAGGCATTACCATATAAAGATCCTGGAAATTATATAAGATTTTCAGAAACTTTATCTAAATCAATGAAGTCTGACAATGGAATTTTATGGGCTAATCAATTTGACAATTTATCTAACAAGAAATCACATTATTTAACAACTGGCCCTGAAATATTTCATCAGTTGGATTCCAAAATTGACGGATTCATATGTGCTATTGGAACTGGCGGAACTATTTCTGGTGTTTCAGAATATCTCAAAGAAAAAAATAAAAATATAATGATTGGTTTAGCCGACCCTTTTGGATCGTCAATGTATAATTTTTTCAAAAATGGTAAACTTATATCAAACGGAAACTCTATTACTGAGGGGATTGGACAAGGTAGAATTACAAAAAATTTGGAAAACACTGTTATTGATGAATGCTTTCAAGTCTCAGATAAAGAAGCACTAGATATTGTATTTAAAATGATAGAATCTGAGGGTTTGATTCTTGGAGGTTCTTCAGGAATAAATATAGTTGGAGCTATTAAATTAGGAAAAAGACTGGGTCCCAATAAAAAAATTGTTACAATTCTTTGCGATTACGGGACGAAATATGAGAGTAAAATTTTTAACAAAAAGTTTTTAAAAGATAAAAATCTCCCGGTTCCAAAATGGCTTTAACTAAACCTTTATCAAGTTTTTTGATTAACCCTAGTCTTTTAAAAACAATGAATAATAAAAGAAATCTTAAAATTATAGATTGTAGATGGTATTTGGAAGATCCAAAAAAAGGTGGAATTGAGTTTGAAAAATCACACATAGAGAATGCAATTTTTTTTGATATTGAAAAACTATCTGATCTTTCTTCTAATCTCCCACATACGCTTCCAAAAACCAAAGATTTTTATGAGTACGTTAGAAAGCATAATTTAAACATTGATGACAGGATAATTATTTATGATCAAATTGGTTTCTTTTCTTCTGCAAGAGTTTGGTTTTGTTTCAAATATTTTGGATACAAAAATGTTCAAATACTAAATGGTGGTTACCAAGCTTGGAATAGAAAAAAAATTCACACCCAAAATAGGTTTTCAAATAAGTTCAATATTAAATTTTCTTCAAAAATAAAGGGAAACTCAGAACTTGTAATATCTAAGAGTGACATAAAAAAAAAATTAAAAGACAAAAATTTTCAGATCATTGATGCTAGACCAGCAAAAAGATTTCAAGGTTTAGTTCCCGAGCCCAGACCATTTTTAAATAAAGGAAATATTAATTCTAGCATTAACGTACCGTTTATTGATATTGTAAAAAAAAATGGTTATTTAAAGAATACTAAAGATTTAAAAAAAATATTTCTTAGAAAAAAAATAAAAAAAAAAAATTTTGTTATATGCTATTGTGGTTCAGGGATAACTGCATGCAATATTTTCTTTGTTCTTTCAATACTAGGTTTTAAGAAAGTTAAATTATACGACGGATCATGGGCAGAATGGGGAAAAGAAATATAAAATCTAAACTTATTAAAGTTGGGAGCGACCCCAGCATTCATTATGGTTCTTTAGGAGACCCTTTATATAAAACTTCCACAATAATCTTTGAAGATTACAAATCTTTCATAAAAGCAAAAAAAGATAAGTTTAATTTACCTTACTATGGAAGATTAGGGAATTACAATATTAAAAGGTTTGAGAAGGTAATATGTGAATTGTATGAAAGCGAAGCTTCGGTCATTACTAGTTCTGGTCTTTCAGCAATCTCAATATGTTTGATCTCATTATTATCTAATGGTGAAGAAATTTTAGTTACAGAAAATTGTTATGAACCAGTTTACAATTTCTGTACAAAAGAACTATTTAAGTTTGGTATAAAAACTAAATTTTTTAAAAGTAAAGATTATGTTAATCTAGAAAAAAAAATTAACAAAAAAACAAAATTAATTTATCTAGAATCACCAGGATCACTTAATTATGAAATAGATGATATTGAAAAAATTGTAAATATAGCTAAGAAATATAATATCACTACAATTTTTGATAATACGTGGGCAACATTTGTGGGATTTAATCCACTAAAATGGGGAGTAGATATAGTGATCGAATCATGTACTAAGTATTTTTCTGGTCATTCTGACACTTTTTGCGGTGCTATTGCATGCTCAAAAGAACACAGGAAAAAGATTAAACAAACCGCTGTTAGAATTGGTGATTTTGTTTCATCAGAAAATTGTCAGCTAGCAATTAGAGGGTTGAGAACATTAGATTCAAGACTTAAAACTCATCAAAAAAACGCACTTGAAATCTTTTTGTATCTTCAAACGAAACAATGTATAAAAAAGATAATCTACCTGCCAGATAAAAATAATAAATATCACGAACTATGGAAAAAATACTTTTATTACTCTAATGGATTAATTACATTTGCTATAGAAAAAAAAGGTAAAATAGAAACATTTCTCGATTCTTTGAATTTTTTTAAAATTGGTTTTAGTTGGGGTGGATATGAAAGTTTGATACTTCCATTAACCCAAATAAAACCTGGAATAAAAAACTATAAAAATTCTTATTTTTGGTTTAGAATTCATGTAGGTTTAGAATCAACTAATGATTTGAAAGAGGATTTAGAAAAAGGATTCAGAAATTATGAAACAAAATAAATTTTTAATTTTCAAACCTACCAAGTCAGCAATGCAGTCGGGGCTTAATGCCTCTAAGAAGTGGTGTTTAAGTAATAATGAAATTAGTGAAACATTTTTAAGCAGTAAGTTTTGTTGGGTGGGAAGCTCTAACCCAGAAAAGCAAATTAAATTATACTTTGATGATCTAGAATCAGCAATTAATTTCGCTAAGAAAAATAATTATGAATTTGAAATTTTAAAGCCTAATAATAGAAGTTTAATAAAAAAATCATATGCTGAAAATTTTACAAAGAAATAAAAAATGAGTACTGGAAAATTTTGTCCGAGTTGGTTATTTAAAATAATAATTTCTCAAACTGTGTATGATTATATTGTTCGTGATGTGGCGATGTTTATTAGTTCAAAAAAATTTATAACTTTTTTTACCAAATATTACGATGATTTAAAATCAGACGAGATAGAGACCACAGCCGTTGCTTATATTCAATTTTTAGGGGAAGTAAAAGCTAAAGATCCTTTTTTGCTTTTAAATCATTTTATTTATTCTGTAATAACTGATGTCAGACCAAATGAGAAAGGAATTTTTAAAAAAGATCCCTATGTGGGAGATCAAAAAAAAAAATATACTCCTGATGAAGCATTAAAGGATTTCAAAGTTTTTGCTTACGCATGCAGGTCAGGACTAACCAAGACAGCGCCATTAGGTTGGGATTTAAAAAATGAAATCGAATTGGGTTTAATTAGTGAAGCAATTAATAGAGAGTTTTCAATTGATGATATGATAGACAGTGTGATTTAAGTTATGAACTTACTAATTAAATTAATTATCCTTACAATAATATTTTATAAAACTCCTTTAAGTAGTAACGAGGATATTAAATCTTCCGTTGATAATAAGTATCGTTCTGAGGAAAATGTTAAACGAGACAAATATAGAAATCCAATAGAGACATTACAATTTTTTGGTCTAAATAAAAAAATGAAAGTGCTCGAAATCACTCCTGGTAGAGGATGGTATACTGAAATTTTAAGTCATTATATGAGAAATACAAATAATTTTTACGTGGCAACTTATAAAGAACCCCCATTTGCTGTAGAAATAATAACTAAAATTCAAAAAGAATTTTACAATTATTTTGATATCAATAAAGATAAATTTGGTGATTTCAATACAATTTATATCGACAAAAATTTTAATTTCGAAGAAAAAGAAAGTTATTTTGATATGATTTTAACATTTAGGAATACACATAATTTTTTGAGTCATAAAAAATCAGAAAATATTTTGAACTCTATTCATAAGGCACTAAAAAAAGGAGGTATTTTAGGGGTAGTACAACATAGAGCAGATGAATCTTTAAACATAAATTTTGAAAAAGGTTACGTTAAAGAATCATTTCTTATTGACCACATACAAAATCAAGGTTTTGAGTTAATCGGAAAAAGTAATATTAATGAAAATCCAAAAGACATAAAAAACTATAGTAAAGGAGTGTGGAGTTTACCACCACGATATGCAAATGGAGAGAAAGACAAAGATTATTACAGATCAATTGGTGAAAGTGATCGAATGACAATAAAGTTTAGAAAAAAATAAATGATTCATTTTGTAGTTGCTACACTTTCTGAGGGAAAGCCTATAATTGATTTATTTGACCTAAAAGAATTCAAAATTAATAAAAACTTCAAAATTTTTATTTCTGACAAAAAAAGTCTTACAATTTCAGGAATTGGTAAGTTAAACTCGGCAATGAGCGTTACTCAGACTTTTAATGATGTAAACAGTGTGAGAAATAGAAACTGGGTAAATATTGGTTTAGCTGGTCATAAATCAGAAAAAATAGGTGAAATATTCTTGGTCAATAAAATTACTGACTCCTCTAATAATAAAGTCTACTTTCCCTTTTTAGGATTTGAAGATCTAAAATCTATGGGTTGTACAACATATGAGAAAGCAAATGTAAATTATAATCATTCTCTAAGTGACATGGAAAGTAGTGGTTTTTTTTATGCAGCAAGTAAATACACTCTCAAAGAATTTATAAATATTATTAAAATTGTTTCTGATAATGAAAAGTCATCAATAAACTTTAAAAACAAGAATGAAATTTATAATTTAATTATTGATAAAAAAGAAAAAATCTTAAGTTTATGCAATTTTGTCGAGAAAGTCTCATTAGCTTTTGAGGGTGATAGTTTAGAAAAAATAAATTTTGAATTTGAAAAACAATTTAAAAATATAAAATTCACTTTCACTCAAACACAACAAATGAAATCATTATTAAAACTATATTTTTCAAAACATAAGACCTTAAGAAGAAATCTTTTTGATCAAAAAAAGAATGGAGCTTATAATCTTGAACTATTTAAAAAGTTTCTAAAGTTATGAAAGTTAATAATGTATATATTGAAGAAAAAGTTAGAAATCATCCAAATACTCACATGATTTTAAAAAGGATTAACTTCCAGAACATTATTATCTGTGACAACTACTCTGAAATATTTAATCCCTCTAATCAAAGTTTTAGAATACAAAAGAGTTATCCATCATTTATATTAGCTAAAAAAGAGAATAATTTCGTTAAGCCTACACCAAAAAGATTTACTATTGGTTACAAAAATAATTATTATTTTTCTCACATGATGAATTGTCCATACGACTGTAAATATTGTTATCTTCAGGGAATGTTCAATTCTGCAAACTATTTGGTATTTGTAAATTACGAAGATTTTTTTAATGAAATTAAAGTTATACTAAATCGTAATACTGAGACTTCTTGTTTTTTTTCAGGTTATGACTGCGATAGCTTGGCTCTTGAAAATATCACCTGTTTTACAAAAGAGTTAGTATTTAATCTTAATCATTTTAAGAATGGATTTTTTGAACTCAGGTCAAAAAGTACAAATATAAAGGTCCTTAGAAATATAAGGCCAACCAAAAGCTTAATACCTGCATTTAGTTTAAACCCAGAGTTTATTATAAACGAATACGAGAGTAAAACTCCTAGTTTAAAAAGAAGGTTATTAATTATTAAGAGGCTCCAGGATACAGGATGGAATGTTGGTATAAGATTTGACCCCGTCATTTGGCTAGGACACAAAAAAATATATAAAATATTTTTTTCAGATGTGTTTAGCTTTTTGGATATAAAAAAAATTCATTCAATCACTATTGGTAACTTTAGAATACCAGTAAAATATTTGAAGAAATTGTCTAAAATAAGGCCAAATGATAGTTTTATTCAAATGGCTTCAAGCAGACAAAGTTTAGGAATAAATGACAACTCTTTAGAGCACGAAGGAATGGATTTTTGTAAAAAGGAGATTTTAAAATTTATCGATAAAAACAAAGTATTTGAAAATTAAAATCTTCTTTGCTTTAACTCAAATTTTCGACAACTAAAAACTAAAGATTTAATTTTGTTTTCATCATGTCTTTGAAAGTTTAGAACTAAGTCACCCGAAAACCTTCCCAACTTTCCGGAAATCTCCCCAGTGGAATTTGGATATATTTCAATATTATCAGCTTCCCAAAGAATATTTGATTTCGTAACAGAAATTTCATCGGCATAGAATGACAAACCTCCAAGCTCTATTTTTTTGGAATCTGAATCTAATAGTAAAAAAACATCTTTTACATCTACTTCTTTATTATTGGGATAGTCGTTAGTACAAAGTAAATTTAGTTCAAGTGAAAAAAGAAGTTTTGGTAGTAGCAAAAGAACAAATAAGTACATAAAAAGATAATTTCAAAAAAAAAAAAATTGTCAATTCGAATTTGTAATTGTTAATGATTTAAAATTCTAAATTAGATTAATTTGTATTAATATAACAATTAATGTTAGGATTTTAATATATAAAAGCTTATTAAAAACAAATTTAGAAAATTATCTAATGTGGAAAAGAAATTTATACGTTAAGGACAATCTAAATCCATTTTCAATTAGTAGATCAAAAATAGATCTTTTTTTTGATTGTAACAGATGTTTTTACCTTGACCAAAAGCATGGAATTAAAAGGCCTCACGGAACTCCTCTTGTAATCAATAATTTTATAGTCAATCATTACAAAAATTTAATTAACGAATTCCGAACACAACAAAAGATTTATCCAGATTCGATAAAGGTTAAAAAAAAATTAGTTCCTTCAAATATAAATGGATTGCATGTATGGAATCATCCGTTTAAAGGCATTTCATATATTCACAAGAATACAAATTTTAAAATAAAAGCAACCTTAGACGACGTATGGCAGTGCTCTGATACAAAGTGCTTTTTACCAGTTGTGATTAAAAGCACATCAAGAAAAAAAGATATTAACGCTGATACAATTTGGCCTGGGTATTGGAAACAACTATCGCTTTATTCTTATCTTTTATCTAAAAATTCTCTTAATATGACCAATACTGGTATATTAATTTATCTTAATGCTTCAGAGAACTACCCAAATATTAATAAAAATATTGATTTTGAATTGCTTATATTTGAAAAGGATTTAGATCTCTCGTGGATAGAGCCAACTCTTGAAATTATTTTTAAAACACTTAACTCTAATGATGTCCCCCTTAATCACAATAATTGTAAATATTGTCGATACCAAAAAAATATTCAGCAGGTACTTGATGGAAAATTTTAAAATAATACAAAAATTAGAATCTACAAACTCTAGAATATCAAAAGAAGAAATAATTTTAGATCAAATGAATAGAGGTAATGACGATTTATTTTACGGTATGAAGTTGGCGTATAATAAATTAGTAACATTTGGTGTAAAAAAGATTCCAGAATCCAATTCAGATGGCGATGGACTATCTTGGGAAGAGTTCAATGAACTCTCTGAGGATTTATCCTCAAGAAAATTAACCGGTCACGCTGCTAGAGACAAGATTGAGGAAACTATGAAGAAAGCAAAAAAGAACGATTGGAATTTTTTTTTTAA
>MDTG01152429.1_pt1 | contig 12347 bp, 8 predicted proteins | sample 811421 | NCBI WGS metagenome assembly MDTG01 (sample SAMN05326645, study PRJNA326480) | marine metagenome | isolation source: seawater | place: Pacific Ocean: South East | collected 2011
CTTGGTATCGAAACCTTAGGAGGAGTTACGACAACTATGATCGAACGTAACACAACAATTCCTAGCCGCAAATCGGAAGTGTTCTCAACTGCAAGTGATAACCAACCTGCAGTAGAGATTCATGTGCTTCAAGGTGAGAGAGAATTCGCTAAGGACAATGTAAGCCTAGGCCAATTCCATCTGATGGGAATCCCACCAGCGCCACGTGGCATGCCACAAATCGAAGTCACATTCGACATTGATGCTAACGGTATCGTCAACGTATCTGCAAAAGACAAGGGAACCGGAAAGGAGCAGTCAATCAAGATTGAATCAAGTACCTCTTTGTCCGAAGATGAAATTCAATCTAAGATTGCTGAAGCTGAGGAATTTGCTGAAGCAGATAAACGTCTAAAGGCACAGGTTGAGATGCGCAATATGGCTGATCAAATCGTCTACCAGACACGTAGAACTATTGATGAGGCTGGTGAAAAACTAAGCGATGAAGACAAAGACCCAGTTCTGTCAAAGGTCGACGAACTTGAAGCATTGCTGCAAAACGAGGAAGGTAATGCAAAAGAACTCGATGAAATCGATGAGGCTGCTGTACAAGCTAAGGTCAAAGAAATCGAAGAAGGAATGCATGCTATTTCTTCTAAACTCTACGAGGCAGCTGCTGCTGAAATGGCTGAACAAGAAGAAGCAGGGGCTGAACCATCAGAAGATGGAGTCGTAGATGCTGATTTCGAAGTTGTAGATGAAGATTGAATTTGAATAGATAACTTATTGTTACGTTAAAGAACAATGATTATCAAAATTTGAACAGTAACAGGACAATGTTGAATATACGCCTCTGACGCCTTTTGGCCATGGCAGAGGCAATAGCATTGTTGGAGCAGATGCGAAACGCTAGTGGAAACCCTGAAACTACAGGCCTTCCAGATAATGTGATTCTTGATTTTGTCAACAGAGATAGTACTCTATTGCAAGCAATAGAAGAGGCTGTGATTAATCAAAAGGAATTGCCATCTGAACAACTAATGATGGACGAAGCCGATTTGATAAAAGAATTGCAGAATGATTTCGTCAATTTCTATGCCCCCGCTACTGTGAATCCATATGTTGCAATTGCAGGACGTGGACCTTGGATCATTACATCCCATGGGGCCGTACTCCACGACAATGGAGGATACGGAATGCTTGGAGGAGGTCATGGCCCTACTGAGATTATTTCCGCTATGAGTGAAAACCATGTTATGGCGAATGTCATGACTCCGTCATTTAGCCAAGCGCGTTTGGCTACTGCTCTAAAGAAAGAATTGGGACATACAAGAGGAAGTTGCCCATTCTCCAAATTCATCTGCATGAATTCAGGATCAGAATCGATGACTGTTGCAATGAGAATCTGTGATGTCAACTCGAAGATCATGACAGGACCTGGTGGTCGCCATGAAGGCAAACCGGTGAAGCTACTTGCTATTGAGAGGGCTTTTCATGGAAGAACCGATAGACCTGCTCAAATTTCACATTCTTGCAAAGGAACTTATGACAAGAATCTGAAAACTTTCTCAGAAAGAGATAATTTGATTCTTGTTCCATCGAATGATATTACTGCTTTGCGTGATGCATTTGCCGATGCAGATGAAAAGGGGGTTTTCATTGAATCAATGTCTATTGAACCTGTTCAAGGAGAAGGTAACCCTGGCCAATGTATTGACCGAGAATTCTATGATGAGGCTCGAAGACTGACAAAAGAAAATGGTTCAATGTTGATTATTGATTCTATCCAAGCAGGCATTAGAGGTCAGGGGACTCTATCTGTAATAGATTACGAAGGGTTCCAAGATGCTGAAGCACCTGACCTAGAAACATGGTCTAAAGCCCTTAATGCAGGACAATACCCATTGTCCGTTTTGGGATTGACTGAAAGGGCTGCTGAACTGTATGTAGTCGGAATTTATGGCAATACTATGACGACCAACCCTAGAGCACTTGAGACTGCTGTTGCAGTACTAGACAGAATTACTCCAGAGTTAAGACAGAATATCAGAGATCGTGGAGTGGAATTTGTTGACAAATTGAATGCATTAGCTGAAGAGTTGTCGGGGACCATAACCAAGGTTCAAGGCACTGGCTTATTGATTTCAGCAGAACTTGAACCTAGTATTTTGACAGTTGTTGGTTTTGATGAAGTCGAGGTCTGGTGCCGAAAGCATGGTCTAGGGGTAATTCATGGTGGAATAAATGCACTCAGATATACTCCTCACTTCGGAATTACGAGTGCTGAAATAGATTTAGTAGTCGATATTACTCGACAAGCAATCAAACACTTCACTCAATAATTACTGTCCGGTAATTAAGTGGTGCAGAGTTCTTACGTGGATTCCAGTAGCGCCGGTTTTGACCATCTTGTTGGACTTTGCACCCCAAGCTGTCCCTGCAATATCCAGGTGAGCCCAAGGAATTTGCTCATCACTATCTCCCATGTTTGGAATGAATTGCTTCAAGAATGCTGCGGCAGTATTTGATCCGCCCCAGCGGCCTGCTCCAAGGTTGCGTACATCAGCAATCTTTGAGTCAGTCATTTCTTTCTCGAAAGCCTTGAACAATGGCATTGGCCATGCGATCTCTCCACAGTGTTCTCCTGCTTCTTTGATATTGTTCAACAATTCATCATTGTTTGACCAAAGACCACTTGCTTCGTGACCAAGAGCGACTACACATGCACCTGTCAGAGTTGCTAAATCAATAATGTAAGATGGATTTAGTTCAGTTCCTGTGTACCATAGGCCGTCAGACAGTACCAATCGTCCTTCTGCATCAGTGTTTAGGACTTCAACGGTCTTACCTGAATATGTAGTAATTACGTCGCCCGGGCGTTGAGCGTTTGAAGACGGCATGTTTTCTGCCATACATGTAACTCCAATAACGCGGTCTTTGTGTCCACTTGCAACCAATGCTTGCATTAGACCAAAGGTTGTTGCAGAACCATGCATATCATACTTCATTTCATCCATAGAAGGTGATGGCTTGATTGAAATACCACCTGTGTCGAAAGTAATTCCTTTACCTACGATACAAGGACTTGGTCCTGGCTTATCACCATTGATTTCGAAAATAACCATGCATGGTTTCCTGTATGAACCCATACCTACGCCAACTAATCCTCCCATTCCTAAAGATCGGGCTTCATCGTAATTGATAATCTTCACATCGACATTGTCGTGCTTTCTACCAAATTCTCTTGCTTGCTCTGCAAATGCCATTGGATACATATCATTTGGAGGAGCATTGCCTAAATCTCTAGCCAAGTAAACACCTGTTGCTACTGCAGATGAAATCTTAGCAGAATTAGCAAGGGCTTCATTTTTCTCAAGTTCACAGGTCACATGTGCGATGATTTCAGTATCATCGTGATCTTCATCTTTAGTTTTGTAATGATCATATGAATAATCTCTGAGAATCATACCTTCTACAAATGCCGCCATATGGGAATCTTCCATACCAGAGAATTTGACTGTCAGGGTTTTACCATGTATCTTTTTGAGGCTGGATGTTACCTTCGCACCCGCTTCTCTCATAGATTGTAGTGTAGCGTCTTCTTCTTTGCCTAATCCAATAAGTAGAGCCTTGCCGCCTTCAGTTCCAGCCAATGTCATTGCAGAACCAGATTTAGCCTTGAAATCACCATCTGATAGTATGGTTTCAATTTGATTTTTCAAGCCTCTTTGTACTCCAGATTCACTTCCAGATACCATGTTTTTACTGTCTTGCCACAATGGAAGAACTAGTGTTCCATTGATATTCTCATTGGTGTTTACGATTACCTGCATTGTCTCACCTAATCGGGGCAGTAGCACTTGGCTATTGAAGATGCGCCCATTATATTCAATCTAACAATTCTGCTTCCAATGGAATCTCTTCATGGATTTGAAGTGGCATTTCTTCTCTAGCCCACCAAAATGCAAAGCAAATTGCAAGCAATGGAATTATTCCAATTTGTAGAGCCCATACCAATGTTGCTAACGATTGAGCAAAGAATCCTAATTCATATTCTCCGACATCAACACTCTCATTTACCCACATTGCAGAATCAACAACTCTCTTCTGATACGAAAATCTCCAATCTCCTCCACTATCAAAATCAAATCCAGATGTCGAAACTCTGGTAGAACTGGTTGCGTTGATTATGAAATTATCAGATTCCCATACGACTTCATCATCAATCAAATACTGTAGAGATGCGTTACTTGTACTGGCCCTTCCCAAATTGCTAACTCCGAAGTTTACTGTTTCATCATCTAATTCAAATGAATCCAGTACCAGACGCGCTCTCCAATACCAAATGTTGTCGATTAGATACCGCATTACATCCAACTCTTCTCCGAGTCTTTCGTTAACATCCTCGAATGTTCCCGGGAAGAACTGATCGTCATCAGTTTCAAACGTGAATGTAGGGAAACCCATCACTCCATAGCCATAATCTCTGCTGGTTCCACAATTTGGATACAGGCCTTGGTTAGCGTTTTGGATTGGTATATCTGAGATACCTGCATTTACCTCTTCTCTTATTCCGTGGAATAATTCCCAATCTGGAGGTTGTTGTGGCCATTTGCCCCAAGGATATAGCATAATCCAAACTCCAGTGTGCATTGTTACGTACAGATCTGCGTCCTGAACTACATTGTTCATGTAATCAGCATTCGCACGTGTTTCTGGCTCACTAAAAGGCCCTGATCCCGGGGCGAATGGATCGCTAGGTGAACAATCGTCCCAAAAATGGTCATAATTTCGATTGAGATCAATTCCTGTTGGAACTGGCTCACTTACAAATGGATTTGCTGCAGTAGTGATATTTTGATTATGTCGAGTATCGAAATCATTACCATCAGGATTTAGCATAATTAGAATATGTAATTCAGTGGTTTGTAGTACATCAATAGACTCTTCGTTTTCCGCATTCCACTCGTTGATGTACCATTTTGCTGTCAACCAAGCTAGTGCTGTTCCGAGATATTCGTTGCCATGATGTCCTCCGTCGATGTAAACTATTTCTTTTGCAGTTCCATCACTCTTTGTATCCATCGACCAATCGGATAAAACAACCATCCACAACTCCTTGCCTAAGAATGACTGACCGATGCTGGATAATTCGACAATATCGGGATTGTCATTGGACCAATCGTTTACTTCCTGAGTTAAAGCCGCCCATGACATGTAGAGATGATTATCGATAGGCTCTCCCGGCCATGCTTGTTCTACGATATCGATTGATTCATCTGGCAGTCCTTGATCTGCGTGGACTAATGTGGGCACAACAATTAGCATTGCAAGGAATACCGCCAGTCCGCGCATGAAAGTGCTAGGGGCACTTTAGACATCAATTTGACTATTCAATGATTTTGCCGGGCGATTACTTATATCGCAAGTAGATTTTACTTGTTACATGGTAGTAATTGAATGCCCACATTGTAGTGAAGATGTTGAGATGGACGATGATGCATTCGGCCTCTTCGATTGTCCTCATTGTGGAAATGAGTACGAATGGGGAGAAGCACCTAAGAAGAAAAAGAGGCCTCGGACTTCTCAAAAGAAAACTAGGACTACTGAAAAGAAAAGAAGATTTAATCGGCAGGATCGAAAGAAAATCCTTGAATATGGAGGAATCCAAGTTTCTGCTTTGTTCGCCACATTTGTTATGTTAATGCTGTTATTCACAGGATTGAATTCTGATGAATGGTATACTGCAGATTGGTGGGAAGAATACGAGGACGAAGAGAGATCAGGTTGCGATCTATCTGATGGAACTGGTTCAGGAGATACATGGAATTTTGGAACTTCTAATCTGATACGAGTTTCAGAAAGGGACACAAGAGCTGGTAGTTGCTGGGATGATGATCTGAAAGGAGGGGAGTACACGAGGATAACTTACGATGGTGAACAATATTCGACTATGCTAATTCAAATGGAGGAACAGATCGCAGTGCAAGAAAAATCTTGTGATGACCCCCCAGAATGGTTTGATAGCGAGGAGAAAAAAGTGTGGGAAGAAGAATGTGCTGAGGATTTAGAAGATATGGAAGAGGCATATGATTGGTACAATGGTTGGGATAATGCAGGATCGATAATCAATATTTTCATGATTTTTTCATTCATATTTTGTTTGTTAATATTGTCGATTAAAACATTTTTACTGCTACATAATATTGGAGTTGTGGAATTAGATGATAATTTGACTTCTAAGATTTCATTTTCTGATAACTTGCTAAGTAGTATCATGGCAGGAATTGTTGTGTTTGGACTCGTTCTATACTGGTTATTGATTCCCGATTTTAATCATTTGTTCAGGCTTGATGAAAATTGGGAGGAGCCTGATGATTATTCATACGGACTTGGAATGATATGGTGGTTTTTGATGATTTATTCCTTTATCTATATCGCCATCTCTGTATTAGGTATGGGGAAAAAGGCATCTAGTAATTAATTCAAAATGTAAGAGAATAGAATCGGAGCAACGATTGTTGCATCTGACTCTATCATATGCATCGGCGTACCAGGTGCTAATTTACCCCAAGTGATCTTCTCACTAGGAGGAGCTCCGGAATAGCCCCCATAAGAAGTAGTAGATTCTGAGATTTGAGCAAACCAGCCCCACAATGGTGCTTTTTCTTGCATATCTTGTCTTAGCATTGGAACTACACAGATTGGGAAATCGCCTGCAATTCCTCCTCCAATTTGCAAGAAACCGATTGGGTGTTCCGCATTCATGTACCAATCAGCCAAGTGCATCATGTATTCGATTCCACCTTTGACTGAACTTTGTTCAACGTCTCCTTTGATGCAATGTGCTGCAAAAATATTGCCGAGTGTTGAATCTTCCCAACCAGGAACGTATACAGGAATACCGGCATCTCTAGCTGCTATTAACCAAGAATCTGTACGAGGAATGTCTGCTTCTAAATCGTCGAGTATTGCCATCAAATGTTCATGTGGAAATGCTTGATTGCTTTTCCATTGTTTGAGAATTTTATCTTCGATATGGCGAATTGCCTCTTCTTCCGGAATGCATGTATCTGTTACTCTATTGTAGCCATTAGAGTGCAAATCAGCTTCTTGTTGCTCGGTAAGATTTCTCCATTCAGGAATTCTTCGATAATGTGAATGTGCAACTAAATTGAATACATCTTCTTCCAAATTTGCACCTGTGCAAGTGATTGCATGTACCTTACCTGCACGGATTAATGGTGCTAAAGAACATCCAATCTCTGCAGTACTCATCGCTCCTGCTAGAGTTACCATAAGACGCCCCCCATCTGTCAGGAATTTGTCAAGTGATTGTGCACAATCCCTCAATGAACCTGCATTGAAATGATTGAAATGACGGTCCACGAATCCCCTTACTCCGCCGTTAACTGGTTCAGTAAGGAATCTTTCAACACGCTTTCTTCTGTGAATTGTGATATCTGGAAATGTTGTTTTGAGATCTTTTTCTATGACTTCGATAATCCTAGCAGGGTCAGTGTTGCCACAGGTAAATGCATCGATTGCAAGCCAGCCTCTATCAGAATAACAATGCGCACTAATATGGCTCTCATCCAGTAACACTACAGATGCGAAACCTAGAGGGGAAACGCTACCGTCAAAATCTTCGTTATGAGAATGAACTCTGCGGGCTCCAGACGAATCAACTGCTTTCTCCATCAAAGAAAGCATCCATGAGCCTTCAACACCGATTGCTCCGGTACAATCTAACATGATATGAGCGCCATGAGCCATCTTATCACCTCCTACTAGCAATTCTTGCTGCAGCAACCTTAGTCGCTATCATAGCGGCTGTGAATTGAGTTAATGGTGTTCCATCTTCTGGTACAATTTCATTTACATCTGCGCTGATAATATTGCAATTTGCAAATGCAGTCTCAATTGTTTGAATTACATGCCAGAACGACAATCCGCCAGGAACTGGAGTTCCTGTTGCCGGTACTAAAGACCCATCAAGACCATCGATATCAATTGTCAAATGTACAGGCCCTTCGATATTTGCGATTGCTTCTAGCCACTCATTCCATGCCTTTTCACCAGTACATGGGCTCATTACATCTCGAGCAAACCAAGTGTTAACTCGTTCATCACTCTCGATGTAATCTGCTTCCTGGCGGCAATATGCCCTAATTCCAACTTGATGAACTCCAATAGCCCCCTCATCGAGAGAACGAGCTATGGCGCATGCGTGAGAATAAGGCTCTCCATCTAATTCATCGCGCAAATCTGCATGAGCATCGATTTGGATCAAAGATACCTTTTCTGGACACCCCCGAAGTATTCCGGGTAAGATTCCATGTTCTCCGCCTAAGAATATAGGAAACGAATCGTTTGCATATTGTCTAGATGCATAATCGCCTATACTGTCCAATTGTTGTTGCAATGTATCGCCTTCTCCATCCCATGGTTCGATGGTTCGAATTATTGCTCCTGCAGGTAACTCTTCTCCAAGTAATTCATCGAATAGTTCAACCTGTCCAGATGCTTCAATACAAGCTGCAGGACCTCTTGCAGTACCCTGACCATATGATGTTGTGAGTTCATATGGGATTGAAGCGATTATGATATCAGCGTCACCTCCCAAATCGGGTAAACCAAGGAAATTACCCTCGGCGAACTGCTCATCCATGCACTTGCGGGTTGGATTTCCCCTTTGAACTGCTCGATTGGGCTAAATTCATCGCTGGGTTAATTAGGGACTTCGACCTATACATATTACTGCGCAGCGGAGTAAAGTTGGCCGACATTAACTCCGGCGCGGCGGTGATATCATGGGAATGACAATGGCAGAATTAACTGAAGCAATACGTCAACATATCGACATGGAGATGGATCCAGAAGTCGCTTGTGGCATGGCAGAACACGCATTAGGATTCTTTGGTTTCTATGATAGAATCATCGATAATGCACTAGAACCAACCGACCGTAACCTGTTTTACATGTTCCAAGATTATGATTTGCTAACCACAGAATCTGAAGAAACAACCCTTTGGGATGGTCGTGAATGGAGAATCCACTACTGGCGATTCAAACCTGAACTACGTGAGCGTGTAGAGGCATACATGAACAGAGAAGTCGAAGTCATTGAAGTCGACCCATTCGGTGATGTATACGGTGATGCAGGCAGTATTTGGATGCGCGAAGGCGACAAACCGGTCAATCCAAACGCTTTCACTTCAGACCATTGGGGATGAACATTGCCCCACAAGTCTTGAAGAGTAGCAGGTATACCATTGTAATATGAAGGCAAGGGCTAGTCTGCTAATTCTGCTTTTTTTGACCTCTTTTATTCCAATTGCGAATGCGGATGAAACATCTCCTGTTACAATCAATGTTGATTGGACTTCAGAACATGCCTATGTCATATCAGGTGATGTCGAACTATCTGAGATTAATTTAACACATATTCACGATGGAATGGAATTGGATGTAAATCTAATCTTCGATACTACAGGTGAAAATCTGCGAATCATCGCCAATACATCTCTTGCACATGGCGATACTATCACTATTGATGCAGGTACTGTTTCTCGTTCTGTAACTGTAGGGCTGTGGGGTCAACCGTTAGCTGACCATGAAGTTACTCTGAATTCTCATTGGGAAATGAATCAACAATGGGAAAATGAAAATGGAACTCAAAAATATATTTTGATATTCAATGGTCAAGGATGGCAACAAAGAATTGGCGATACTCTCGAGTCATGGGAAATGGGCAATGGTAGCCTATTTATCGTATCTAATACCGCAGACAATGGACTTTCTCTTATGTTAGATCTGGATTCGGTTTGGAAGAATGAGACAACCGTTGATGGCATCATGACAGGGCAACTCTTTGATGCCAGAGGAAGTGGCGACATAGTAGTCATGAATAATGCCGATGATAATGATGTAGAAATTGAAGGTACTGTCAGTGACGCATGGATTAATCGTTCAATGGTAAATGGAATAATCGATGAAAGATTCAAACTCGAAGCGAATGGTACGATTTCTGTTCTGTCAGAATCGGATGATGAAATGATGAATCTCGATGGTGAATTAGCAGTACTATTGATTGAAACATGGGATTCCAACGGAACCAGGCGGTTATCACATACACAATTCGAAGCTACTGCCGATTTGATTGTAGAGAATAATGATAGTCGAATGGATATATCTCTTGATCAATTCGAATCTTTAGAGAGGTGGGAAGACGGGGAACGTGTCGATCACCTGAATAAGATGGTTGGACATGGAACATTTGGATTTTCAGGAGATGATGAAAATGCAAGCGTGCAAATCAACGGAACTATCTACGATTTCCATCAAGAGCAAGAAGATGGCATAGTAACCGTTGATGACTTACATGTTGACGGGATTATTACTGGAGATGCGCAAGGAAACTTCGGAGTCGTTAGAACCATTGAGGATAGCATGGTCCAGGAAAATGATACAGGTGCTGAATTTGATGTAATCATCATCCATCAAGAAGAATGGTTCAACATTACTGGAATTGCCGCTCTTCCAAATTCAGATTTGGGATCTGGAGCGCACTACAATGAGTCTTGGTCATATGATGCAATACAAGCAGACTGGGATAACCGAACAATCAGAACCGTTTGGAGTCAAACAGGACCGGACCCGAGTAGTGGCGACGAATATCATCCAAACTCACCAATTCAAAACGAGCCTGAAGCACCAACTGTTGAAGAAGGAATAGGAGATGTCAGCATTAACAGAGAGTCTGGATTTGCCCCAGTAGATGCTGTTTCTGGCGACGTATTTACTCTTGATCACCAAGATGGAATGATATTGACTGTTACTACAGGTGATGAACAAACTATTGCCATGGACGGACATATGGTCGATACGGTCGCTTGGACGGGAATATATTCTATGAATGTCACAGGTTTTGCTAATGGTAACTTGATTACTGATGGCCCTTTATCAGGATTAAATGTTCAGATTAATCGTACATTGCAAGTCGAGTTTGGAGATGATGGACAACTGGTCAATCTAACTGAAAATCAATCAGTTAACCGTGTCCTTTCACCATCCATTATCTCAGTCCACGACAATAGTGATCCAGTAATTGAATCGATAAATTTGGCACAAGGAGTAATTTCTAATGAAGGAGGAGTTCCAGGGAATATCGAAGTAACCGTTTCAGATATTGACTTCAATGTAGACAAGGTTGTTGCTAATTCAGACATGATTGCAGGATTTGAGTTAATTGAATTCAACGACAGAGGTTTGAATGGAGACCGAGTAATAGGTGATGACATATGGACCGCTGAAGTCGTCGTTTCGGGATTAGAATTTGGTGAGTTGCCAATCAATGTAACTGTGACTGACATTTTTGATGCAAGCGATACTGAATCTGCAAACATCACTGTTCTGAATCAAGCTCCAAGATTGACATCAATTGAATTAGTTCCATCTATGATCTCAAGAGGAGAAATGATACTGATTAATGCTGAAGTTATCGATGGACATGGTGTATCTTCAGTTAGCGTCGACATGCGAGAATATGGAGGAAAACTCTCTGAATTAAACAGAATTGGAGATATTTGGGCTGGACAGGTGTTAATACCGGGTGGTATAAGCCCTGGCGATCATAACTTGAAGATTAGAATGGTGGATAATTATGAATCCGCCATCACAGTGCAAAGGACTGCCTCATCCGGCCAATACCATATCGAATCACCAGATGATACTGATGTTTCTATCAAAGTTATGAATGAACCACCATTAATCGATATTGGAGACCCAATAACCGTTGAAATTGATGACGAAGATGTAGAATATACTTTGACTATCGCTGTTGAAGATTATGATGGGCTATTTTGGGTCAAAGTAAAATTAGGAAATTTAGCACCTCCTGGGAAATCTGCAACCTGGTATACAATGACATCCAATGGTGACGGAACCTATTCCAAGACCTTCACCATCAAAAGCCACATTGCATTGGGATCCCACGAATTACTAGTAAAGGCAATGGATACATACGGTTCGCAAACATATGAAGAATCCATTTCGATTACATTAGAAGAATCTAGTAACACGGTTTCATCTAGCGGTCCATCTAGTGATATGATGACATACATAGGATTAGCTGTTCTAGGGATTATTGCAATTGCAGGAGCCGCATTCTATGTGATGCGAGGTTCCGATGGTGAAGGCGGCTTAGGTGGCTTTGGAGACGCTTGATTAGGAGAGTTTTCTTCATCGATAACGGTTTATACCCCTGTCCAATCCGAGGGTTACACTTGCGAGAGTAGTGTAGTGGTTATCACCGAGCGTTGCCAACGCTTGAACCCGGGTTCGAGTCCCGGCTCTCGCACTCTTAA
>MDTG01168496.1_pt1 | contig 12347 bp, 1 predicted proteins | sample 811421 | NCBI WGS metagenome assembly MDTG01 (sample SAMN05326645, study PRJNA326480) | marine metagenome | isolation source: seawater | place: Pacific Ocean: South East | collected 2011
ACTGACAAGCCAGGAAGTTAGTTCGCCACTGGAGTCGATATACCAGCCAGTCTTTCCTTGCTCGGTACCTGGTGCTGCTTGCATTACACCAGTTCTTCTAGCCTCTTCTGCAAGTTTTGCTCTTAGTTCTACATTTGATTCCTTAGTAGATTCATTTGTTGATTCGTCAACAGAAACGGTTTCACTTGATTTTTCAGCAATGTCTTCAATGTCTGAATCCTCATAGTCATCTTCCTCGAAATCATCTTCTTCCCAATATTCTGAGTTATCCCTACTTCTTTCTTTCATTCTTCTAGTAAGGACAAACATAATTGCAATAAAGAGGAAAATGATTATTGAAACCATACTTAATGCAGTGTTAGAATTACCAAGCCCACCGCCAAATAATACCGATTCAACATCGAAGAATCGTTGTGCTACTAGATCATTCCAATATACATTGCATGATTGTGATTGCCCAGATTGTTCAATCTGCACTTCGTAAGAATCACCTGAAATGTGTTTCACATCTCCTGTAGTGCATAATATCTCAACTTCACTTGGAGGTGCTTCGACTCTATTTCCTGCCTGATCGACTGCATAAACTCGAATAATCATGTCACTACCCTCTTCAGGACTTTGAGCAGGAATATCTGCAAGCAATCTCACGGCTTCACCAGGTGAAACGGATACTGTAATGTCGTGAACAGCAGAACCAGTTTTCAATCTGAGATTCCATTCTCCGACCTTTCCACCTTCAATTGTCCAATATCCATTTCCTTTCGATGATGGTTCTATTGTCCCTAGAGGGTCCTCTAGTTCGAATTCAACGTCAGAAGCAAGTGCAGTATTTCCATGAACGTCTGAAGTTGAGATTATGATCTCAATATCTTCTCCACTCGCTACACTAATACCTTCGTCATAATTTGTGGAAATATGTCTTGCTGTTCCAGCAATAACTTGGATGTCCGTAATAGAAAATACACCTTGTGACATCGCTCGGATTTCATGCATTCCCAATGATGCAGGTGCCCATTTGTTACCTGCTAATCTGATTTCCATAGTCATGTCATTTCCATCGACAACCCATTCTACATTGACTTGCTCTACAGTATTCCCATATTCGTCCTCAAAAACCGGTAGCAAATCTAGTACTCCATCAGAGGGTACTTTTGTTCCACTTGCAGGTAGAATAATTCTAGCCAACTCTCCAGGTATGACTTCAACTACAGTAGTTGTCTCATGAACTTGTTGAGTTTCATTATCAAACCATGTTGCATAAATTGAATAATTCCCAACAGGCCCTGGTTGCAACTGCATCCAATCACCTTGGTCTACTGGCATAAGCTCTGAATCGATATTCCAAGCACCATTTACTGATTTCTTATTGCCTGCTGCATCAAATGCCGAAACTGACGCAACTATTGAATCACCTGAGCGTATTTCCTCTTCAGAAAGTAAGACCTCAATTCCTACAATTATTCCTTGGATTACATTTACTTCAATAGTTGCAGAGTATCCTTGATCTGATACTGCAATAGTCCAATCACCAATTTGTGAGGGAGTCCAAATAACAGAGTCACCATTCATAGAAAGAGAACCTGTAGGAACTGTCCAATTTGATAGTGGAAGAAGAATCTCTGCTGAATTACCTAAGATATCAGTTCTGATTGCTGAAATTGCAACTGGTGATCCTGTTCTTGCTTGATCAACATTGACTTCAATATCCAAACCGGTTGCTTGAGCAGGTAGTACCCGAATTACTCCACTACCATTCGCTCCAGATGAGCTATTTACTGTAATGTTCCAAATTCCAGGGCTATCTCCGAAATATAATCCTGTGGAAGATATAGAACCATTTTCTACAGTCCAAGTTAACTCACCTGCTTTAGATATTCCAACTTCGTTACCAATTGAATCTCTTGCAATTGGTTGAATATGTGTGGTAGTACCACTTTGAACAGTCAATCCAAATGGTAAATCAAGTGTTTTTGGACTGCCAGGGACTACGTTGAAGATGACCTGATGTTCAAGTTCTAAGTGTATTATTCTCATAGTTGCATTGCCAACTTGCCCTGGGTTCCAAGAATTATTGTCATAATCGATGATACCATTTTGACATCTCCACATCAGATCTCCTGATACAGGGTTACCTGCTCTGTCCACAAGTGAAGCATTGAGTTCAATTTGGTCATCAATGCTAACTTCTGAATTATTGAAATTAGATTGTATTCCCACCGGCCAACCTGTCACTACATTGATGGTTGTTGTTGAATTAACACTTCCACTAGTTGCGGTAATGTTAGCTATGCCAGCCAAACCTGGAGTGAATAATCCAGTTGAGTCGATAGAGCCCGAACTGGATGACCAGATTATCTGCTCATCGATTGAATTTCCTGACGAGTCTTTGACAACAGCTGTAAACTTGATTGCTTGATCAGTACTAATTTCCAGTACGTGAGAATCAATCTGAATACTGGAAGCAGATGATGCATTAGCTGGAGCCGAGAACTGAATCATCAGCAGCACAATGAATATTGAAAGAATACGGTTTTTCATAAAACCCCCCATATATCTTCAAAATTTTATCATTATCTTAGTTTTGATTAGTCAGTCCACTCAGTCCAATCTACAGTGCCAGGTTCTCTATACCACCAGATTCCAGTGTCATCTTCTGCCCATTCTGTCCCATCTTCATCTACACGATGATCAATCATCCAATCATCTTGTGCTGGTTGACTAGATGGTGGAGGTCCACTAGGTCCACCTGGTCCTGGACCAATCGGTCCCGGAGGCAGAGCCTGAGTTGTCTCTTCTTGATATTGATAATCATCATCTTCATCATCTTCATCATCATATTCTGATCCGCCTGAGCGAAGTGCCATTACAATAACTACAAGCAGTACTAATATGACTAGAAGACCTAAAATTCCTCCAGCATAATACATTGTTCCACCAGATTCAAAGAATCCAATGAAGGTTCCTTCTACTGTAATTTTCCCAGATACCTTTTGTCCATCAACTGAAATTGTTACAGTTTGCTCTTCATCATCTAATGTAGTGATTGTCCAACGGCCATTTTCTCCTTTGATCTCCTCATAAGTCATTCCACCTGTCAATTCGACCTTGGTGTATGGCGGTACAGGAATCTCGTTTTCCCACGCATCGAATGTGTGTACCTCAATCTCAAATGTTTCTAACTGCTGTACACTCTTTTCAGAAATTGTCAAGTCGATTCGAGCAACAGTTTGGTCTGGAGATACTGTGACAGTCCATTCGCTGAATACTGGATCAAATTCTGTAGATGTTGAAGACTCGAACTTGAATGTATGAACACCAGCAGTCGTTGCTTTCCATATGTACGCTCCATCATTTTCAGAATCGAATTGTATTGTATCTTGTGGCACATAACTACCATTTTGGTACCATATGACATTTTCATCCCATGTATTGCCATCACTGTCAGTACCCGTGATTAGTATTGGATATATGTCTCCTGCAGTAGCAGTATCTGCTTCAACTTCGATGTCAACACTTACAGCATCACCATGTGTTACTGTTATGTTCACAATATCTGCTTTACGAGTAATATTCTTGTTTTCTTCATTACTATAGTAAGTAGCAGATGCTTCAATCCACCAGTTTCCAACAGTGCTCGCATTCCAAGTTCCTTGATTACTGATTATCATATCAGTAATATCGGTCTTCTGAATGATGTTGTAGTTGTCGTCGAATTCATATAACGTGTATTCAATGATTGATGAATCAATGATGTTATCTTTTGAATCATTTAATTTCGGCACAAATGTAAGAGTTTCATCAGCGGTAGGATTCTGATTTCCGATATCTCCTTGCAGACTTACTGCGTACAAATCACCATGTCCAACTAAAATCGATAACTCAACTTCGAAATAAGTTCCATTGACATCATAGGTTGCATACAATGTGTATGTTGTATCTGATGATTTTTCAGGAACGAAAATAGTTGTGCTTCCATAAATCATTTCTTGCAGCACATCTTGGCTAGTATATATGTTATGTTCAATTCTCCAGCCAACATTTTCAGTCCATCTATTTCCATCATTGTCATGTGCTTTTACCTTTACAGTAATGCTGTTATCAGTTGTTATATTCTGAAGTGAATTGGTTGAGTCTACAGAATCAATTACCAGAACTAAACCAGCGATTACTCCTTGGGTTACTTGGATATTTATGCTGCTAGAAATATCTTCATACGATGCTGTGATTGTCTTAGTTCCACGGAACTGAGCTTCCCACTTCGCAGGCAGACCCGGTTCAAGTTCACCATCACTTATTGTCCAATTACCTTCTTCCAATTCTACAGGTAAACGGTTACCCATAATATCGATACGAGTTGTGTTTAGTAAGACAAAGTCATCTGCTGTAACGGCAGTCGATGATGCAATAATTTCCAAACTTTCCATTTCTCCATGTTCTACGAAAATGTGAATATATTGTGATATTCCTACGGTAGAAACCATGCTAATATTATGGGTTCCATTTGCAATAGCGAAGTAAGTACCATTTGTTTCGGTAAAGGTTCCTTCTGGAATAGTCCAAGTTATTGCACCACCTGCAGTTAGATCGAGTAAGTTGTCATATTGGTCATGCAGTGTCCAATTCAACTGACATGTATTACCAGCAAAGATTGTGCCTTCACACCCGGTTAGAGTGTAATAGGTTGGGAGGCCTCCCAAAACTTCGATGTTTACAGTTATAGTTTGTCCATTCCATTCTACCAATACAGATTGACTTCCAATACTGTAAGGCATGAATGTTGCACCAGACATAGAACCGTTGGTCGGAGTGTAATTTATTGTTAGACCTGGAACAATATTGCCAAATTGGTCGTGAACAACAGCTACTATAGTGAATGTTTCATCGGCGGTGATAGTTTCTTCAACATCATCAACAACTAAAGTAGTTGGAGCCCCAGGGGTTACAGTGATGCTTTCAGAAGTACATATGACTCCGAAACAAGCAGTGATATTGTGAGTTCCAATGAACTCTGGAGTAAACAAACCTGTGGAATCTATCATTCCACTACTGCTAGACCATTCCACATCTTCAGCTACCATTCCACCCACAGCATTGTTTAGAATGTGTGAGAACTGAACCGCTGTATCAGCATCAGTTGTTGAACCAGATGGGCTTACTGATACTGAATGAACATCTGTATAATTAATCAAAATTTCAGGTCTAAAATTCAAATTGTCTTCACTAGAATAAAATTCAATCCATGATGAACTACCACTCGGAGATGTTCCAATTATTATCCATCCATGATCTCCATCGATTAGCATATTTTCATGTCCGATGTCCAACCATACATTTGTCCAACTAGTAGCAACTGTAGTCATCGAAATCGGACTTGCTTCATAATCGACTCCTGCAGTCATACCTGCGGTAGACCAAGGCACTCCACTTTCAGAATTGTTCCATGTTGAACCTGATTCAGTCCAAGAGTTTGTCAGTAGTCTGTGAACGCTTAGAGTCAAAGGTCCAGATGGTGCTGTTTCGATGTACAGGTTTAACGCTGCGGAGTGAATCATTGCTCCGGGCGGCAATGGGACTTGATCGTTATCTAATGCGATAATTGTTCGACATTCAGTGTTAACTCCTCCACATCCAGTACCCACGATCATAGAATCAGAACCATGATTCGTATTTGGCGTACCACTACCTATGTATGAATCTCTGATATTGGTGTGTCCTAAGTCAGCAACTTCATTTCCAGTTTGGAATTTGTATGTCCATGTATGGTCATCATTGTAGGTATGGTCTATTGGAGTGCCTATTGCAAATGCTCTACGACTAGAAGATGGTCCAGGAATTGAACCATTGATAGCCTGCACCCACCAACTGTACACCTCACCAGCAACCAAGTCTTGGCTGAAAGTGAAAGTAGTTCCATTTATTTCTTCATCTAGCCATGATTTGTACTTCAATTGCTCATCTGCAGTAGCTATTGTAATGATATAACCAGTTGCGTTGGTTACACTACTCCATGTAAGTTGCGGCTTGTCTAAGGACTCGAGTAACCATGAACTTGTATTGTACAAAATCGCTCCATCACTTGGATTATTTAGAACAGGTTGAGCAGGAGGTACTACTCCATCTACATTGTCGACATAATCGAGAATCAATTTTGGCCTTAGTGTTTGATTGTTTGAATTATCAAAGAATGAATGGCCAGAAGATGGAGTCCCAACTGCTTGCAACATCACTGTCAATGTATTGTTTCCATTGGCAATATTTGATTGTGCCAAGGATGTGATATCCCATACTTGCGATCCGTTTTCCGGAGAAACAAGTAATGTTGTTCGAGTAATCTCACCTACTGAACATGTAGGTGCAGAATTCCAAGTAATATTGTTCTCAACAAATGTATCACATGCATGAGCACTAACAGTTAGAGATGATGTTCCTGTAACATTGCTTCTATGCAGCGATAGTAATGCGCTAGTAGGCGTCATAGCAGCAGGGAATGGCAGCTCTGAAAGATCAAATGTTAGAATAATCTTTGACTCACCAGAGCCACCTGCAGAAATACCCAAATTCAATTTTCCGTTAGATCCAGAAATACTGTTAGGAATACTAGAATCGATAGTGGCGTCAGGAATTCCCGGTAATGCATTAGTCTCTTCGAAAACAGAACCATGTGACAAAATCACTGTATTATTTCCTGCACCATCATCTGTGCCGATTACACCAGGTACTCTGAATGAATTAACCGTTGACCATTCACCGAGTCGATGATCTTGTTCAGCTCTGACTCTCCAGTACATCCAATAATCTCCCCAATTCATATTGTCATTAGTTGTGTAAGCTAAATTCGAATAATCCCAAGTTCCATTGAAGGTGTTACTATTTGTTAAATCTGATATCCATGTACTATTCTCGCTGATGAATAGTGGGTCTCTTGATGTTTGAATAATCCAACGAGTTTCATTTGAGTCAAGACTTGTCCAATTCATTGTCACATTGTCTGCACCACGAGGTCTAGATGCAGACTGATTCCAAATGGAAGAACCATCGAACGGTCCCAAGTTACTCGCAGGAGATGGTAACCATTGCGTTCCGGTTCTCCAAGAGAGAGTTAATTCTGGGCGTTTACTTTCATCTTCTGTATAGTCACTACTAGCAAATTGCCATTCATCTCTAGTATTGTCGAGTACCCAGAACATCAAGTTCACCATATCAAGTCCTGATGCATGAGCATGCTGAACTGCATAAGTGATATCGAAGTCAATATAATTGTCATCGTAATCCATTGAAGTTACCTCAAATGGAATATCACATCGGGGGTTACTCCAATGTGTACTATTTCCATATGGACTATCCATGGTGACACTTTCGTTCCAAGTATCTTGAATTTCACATACTGCGATTCTTACAGTCTCTTGGTTGGTCTCTCCTCCGCTTATTTTGTGCAATGTCAACTTTGCATCTAAGAATTCATGATTTCCAGGTATAGGCATTGTAGACCAATCAATCATCACCATTGTTTCTGTGAAATAGTTGGATGAACTAGTTTGATTTGATCTTCCCATTATCAATTCAGTTTCACCTTCATAGGATGAATATATTGCACCAGAATCAATGTATGTGTCCATGAAAATGGCTGGATATTCTAGAGCTTCCACAATTTGTCCTTCTTGTAAAGAAATGTTAGCGTCAGTCGAGTTGATGCTATTTCCTGTATTAGATGGAATATGGAATATTGTGTCACTTCCTCTTGCCCCTAATATGTCATCAGTAATCGGCTGGACAAACCATTCGTAAGAATCGCCAGCATCTAGATTGGATGGTGATGTCCATGTCAAGTTGGTTAAGTCCCAACCTGTGGACGAGTCTCTGCTGTCATACATTGTCCATCCTGCCCTTTCGTCATTGTAATCTTCCCAGATGAAAATTCTCCAATCATCAACATTAGATGGATTTGAATGGTTCCAAGTAAAGCTCGGTGTACTTCCCGGAAGAAGCGCATGAGTGGAAGTGTCCCAGATGATTTCATCAATAGTTGGGTTAACATTTGTTCCAGACACTTCAGGCGTAGATGCGTTTCCTTTGGTCCAAGTTAAGTTTAGCCAAGGTTTTTCGATACTATTTCCGCTTGTTGAAGTAAAGATAGTTTGGCCTTCTCCAATCGATCCAACAATAATCAAAGATAGATGTGAATCTCCATTTGCAAACGCAGCTTGAACGAGTTCAGTAACATCAAAGTTCATCCAATCTGCAGACGCACTTGTCTGCACATCAGACATTGCACTTCTGTCAGCAGAACTCATTGCACCTGGTAATGTCCAATTGTTGATGCCGTCATAAGTGGTACCATTAGCACTGGTATTCCAATTTACTTGAGATGAATGAATTGATACTGCATTGTTAGTATCTGATCCAAATTGTGCATACAAGTTCAATGTAGCCTCTGAGATGTGCGCATTTTGTGGATTTGGTAATTCTGTGAGAGGTATTTTCAATAATCCAGTCGCATTTTCTCCAGATGTACTGGTTCCAACCTTTATCGAGGAAGAAGATGATTGATCTGCACTTGAACCTACTCCGGAATCAGCAACCCATGTGTCGATGAAATTTGGTAAGTTAAGATCAGGCATAGCTTCACGATGACGTAATTCTACTGCTGCTGAATTTGAATCAATACTCCAAGTTGTAATGTCGGGGAGCAAGAAGTGGAAGACATCGGACCAATTACCAATTTGATTTGTGCTACTAGTGGCCCTAACTCTCCAATACCAAGTGTTTCCAGAATCTAGAGGTGATGATAAATCGTAAGTCATGTTTGTGATGTCAAAACCAGTATCGGTCCAACTTGTAGTCATTATCAGATCTGGTGAATTAAAGCTATCAGTGGTGTCCATTTCTAAAGACCAACCACCTATCGAAGCTCCAGTAAGTCCAGATGATACATAGTTCCAGGATAATTGTGGGTTGTCTTCTGGTGCAGGATTGATTCCAGTTTCAACAGACCAAGAGCCGTTAAGAGGAGATTGTGGTACTGGATCTGAAGGTAATGCATTCGATCCAGGAACGTAAATAAATGATATTTCAGGTCTACTTACAGAGTTGGCACTATTTGGATAAAACAAAGCGTCCCTGTTGGATCCGCTTCCAACCCCAATAATTCCCATCACTAAATCGACTGCACGGTCTTCACGCATTGCATTCTGAGCACCTAATGTGATGTCAAATTCAACCCAATCTCCAGCAGTGTAACTGTTTCCTAATTGTACCGAATCAAGCAATCCTGCTCTTTCCCAACCTTTCGCTCCTGATGTTCCCCATGTGGATGAACCATCGTATGTAGACCAAGTAGCACCTTCTTCAGTCCAGTTGTGTTGTCTACTTTCCCATACACCAATTGTTGGAGTTCCTGAAGGATAGTCTGCTAATCTTACTTTCAGAGTAGAAGTCTTGACAGCATATCCTGTTGGGAGTAAGTGACTTGTCAAATCACAACCGATTAGAATAGTAGTTTCTGCAGGATAAGTATTGTATGAAACTTGCATTTCATCTTCTCCATTGTAGTTGCTTGAAGGCGTACCACTGTCGATGTAAGTGTCCTCACATGAAGGAGCATCTCCAGCAGTGGTAGCATTACCATGTGATAGCCTTAGTCTGTGTTCATCGTCTTGTAGATACTCAGATTGTAATGAAGATACGAGGAATGATGAAGTTGCCCACCAAGAATGATGCATTGTAGATGAATCGAGTTGTGCCAATCTCCAATGATACATTACCCCTGTATCTAACGAATCACTTGCTGAAATTGACCAATTGCCATCGGTTGGAGTGAATTCAGAGGTAGTATCTGTATCAAATGAATGAATTATATTTCTGTACTCTGAATCGGTGGATAATTCCAACAACAGATCACCGCTCCATGAAATTGTACCATCCCATGCTAATGTTGGCATTGTGTTACCTGAAAGATTATCTCCTGTAATATTCCAAACAGAATGTCCGTTTGATGGAGATATATGGGTTGGGATTGTTGGAGGGCCATTAGATCCCCAATCATAGGTAATCTCCAAGTAAGGCTGAGTACAAGTCAACGAGTCAGTCGTACAAAGGTTAACCGATTGAGTAGTGGTTTCATCAATTCCCCATGTGGAAGCAACCATCATCAATTCCAAGGTTTTTGATGGAGAATCACCCGCTGCTATAGCATCATTGTTTTTGTCAATCCAATTCTGAATTGCAACTGTTATGTCAGTTTCAATTTTTGATGAAGCTTGATCACCTTCGAAATTTCCAACAGACATTGATGGGATTCTTCCGCCATCATCCCAGTAATATGTCCCATCATATTTTCTCCAAGTTACTCCATTTTCTGTCCACATGTCATTTTCCATTACATGATATGATACTTCTGCAGTTCCACTGTATGAATCTCTAGTCATTACCATGTTGGCTGAGACGATAGAAGAGTTGGCGTGAAGACCAATGTCATCCATATTCAATCTCAGTAGCCCATATTGGTCCGCACTTGATGATGAACCAACAGTTAATGTCCCATCAGTACCCATATTGGAGTTTTTAGCGACTCCATTTGAATCTACATATGTGTCTTCGATAGTTTTGTCAATCAAACCAAGGTCATCGAAAGTGATTGTAACTTCTCCATAACCAGTACTTCCATTCTCTGTCACATTGTGACCAGGCAGGTGGAAATAACCGGTTTGCCATTGACCAATTGTGCCTGCTGAGTCAATAGATCTCATTCTGTAGTACATTGATGTAGAGTTTGACAATTCATGACCTGTTGGTACGACCATACTCCCCTCATTAGTTCCCAATGTGAAAATCGAAGAGTTATCTTGAGTATTGTAATACCATGTATCATCTTCATCCGCTTTGAAATCTCTACTCAGAGATAATTGGATTTGAGCATCGGTTCCATTAGATTCATTCCATGATAAAGTTGGATTAGTAGCTGCAGATAATTTGAACACATCTGGATTCATTAATGCTGCTCCATCTTCAACAAAGTTCGGATTAAGGGTTGCTCCGTTAGTGTGTGTTCCGTTTAGATGAGTAATTTCCAATGTTGGTCTATTAGCAACAACTATCGATTCAGAAAGGTGACATTCATAGGTTGAAGCACTTGCTGCAAGCAATAAATCAATCGAACTTCTAGAATTGATAACTGCATCTTGGACAATTGCTGTAACATCTATTGAAAATGTATTATTTGCATATCCGTAAAAAGGAGGCTCCCAATCACTATGATCAGATTCACCTTCAGCTCCATAGAACTCCCAATCCATAGATGTGTCTGGATTATTCCAAGTCGCATTTGCTTCATCCCAATTGGCCTTCATTCTGGATACATAAATGTTGATTGGAGCTATATCGATTGGATCAATGCCACATGTTAGATTTAGGTTGGCATCGGTTACCATTTCACCTGATGGCACAGTGTTGTTAAATGAAATTAGAATTTTAGATTCTCCAGTCATCGATGAGCCTAAATCGACGGTTTCCTCATTTCCATAGTTAGTATTTGGATTCGCAGAATCGATAGCAGTGTCCTTTGTAGCATACGAAGAGTATGTTGTTTGAGCGACAACATGAGGTTCTTCAAGTTCTTCTTGACTCCAATCAGGAACTGCTTGTGGATGTGCTAAATCTGCGAATAAAAACATCAGAACCAACATTATGGAAGTTGCAATTTTGCGGCGGCCGGAGGTGTTCGTAGGCATTGGGCTCGCACGCCCATTGCAAGAGGGGGTATAGTTTCCTTTCGGCTGGACACCCGTAGGGTGTCCGAGCGATTTATGATAAATATTGAGTAAAGCGAAGGTTCAAGTTCGTCCTCGCATGACCTAACAATGTATGAGCGAATTGTGGGTTGAACGTCATCGTCCTCGAACGGTTAGTGAAATCCGAGGTCAGGCTTCAGTAGTCCAAAGATTAAGTTCATATGCCAATTTATTGGACTTTCCACACTTACTTTTCGCAGGCCCTCCTGGAACAGGAAAAACTACTGCTGCCATGGCATTGACTAGGGATGTATTCGGCCCTGATTTTCGTAATAATTTGCTAGAAATGAATGCTAGTGATGAGCGCAAGTTGGAAAGTATTCGAACCAAGGTAAAACAATTCGCAAGAACAGCACCTTATGGCGATGCTAAATTCAAAATTATTTTCTTGGATGAAGCAGATGCATTAACTCATGATGCTCAAGGTGCTTTGAGAAGAATCATGGAGCAGTATGCTCAGACATGTAGGTTTATTCTATCTTGCAATTATTCGAGTAAAATCATTGAACCAATCCAGAGTAGATGTGCTGTTTTCAGGTTCAGGCCTCTTGCAGATGCTGA
>MDTG01284838.1_pt1 | contig 12347 bp, 12 predicted proteins | sample 811421 | NCBI WGS metagenome assembly MDTG01 (sample SAMN05326645, study PRJNA326480) | marine metagenome | isolation source: seawater | place: Pacific Ocean: South East | collected 2011
GATGAGAAACACAGAAACCATTTAAAAAATTCAATTTATTCCTAATTTTTGCTTAGACCTTAAATGTAATGGGTTTTCCACCAACTTGAAAAAGAGCCAAGCTGATAGAATTACGGGAATTAGATACAACAAGGTAACTAAAAAATTGGTTGGTTTACCTCCAAAAAGTTCAACATGAAAATAACCAAAGAATTTGAAGAGTGGAAAATGAATGAGGTAGAGAGAAAAAGAGATTTTACCAATCCATGAAACAACTTCGAAGATGCGGTTACCAATGAGTCGAAGAAGCAATCCTGTTCGACTCAAGCAAAAGATAAAGAAAAACAAATAAAAAGCAGTCCATGTGCAGTATTGTGCCCAAGAATCCCAATTTTCATAACGGCTTGCTACTGCACAAACTAATGAAGCAGTCAAGGTCAGTAATTGATAGTGAATTTTGAATCCAACTAGTTTGCTGTTTCTATAAAGTTGTGCTACCCAAGCACCTATCAACCAAGACGGCCAAAGAAAAAGGGAGGTGAAAGTTAACCAAGTTAAGCCATGAAAGCTTAGATAAATGCTCAAAATACTTAATGCTAATGCAAAAAACCAAAGAAGAAAGGACTTAAGCCTACTAAATAGGCAAAAAGCGAACGGATAAAGAAGATAGAATTCGACTTCTAATGGAATGGTCCAAAGAGATGGATTTGTTAGGAACTGACCATTGGAAGGAGGATAGTTTTGAGTCAATGTGGCCACACGAAAAAACCTTCCACTATCCCACGTTTTATCCCCCCAATATAAATTTAAAAGAAGACTAATCAGTGTCGTAACCCCAAGGGCTACGAGGAAAGTCGGATAGATTCTCCAAAAGCGTCGGACGAAATAGGTTTTCCAGCACGGCTTAGTCGCAGCACCTGTGTTTGGGAAATGAATGCAAAATCCACTGATCAAAAAAAACAGTAAAACGGCATATCCCAAAAAAGGGGCGGGTAGGGATAGCCACGCGATAGATTTTGCAAACGAAGAGTATTCTTGAGGATAACTTGTGATTCGCCACCAGCCAATCCACAATTCAACTCTAACATGATAAAGTAAAACTCCTAAACATGATAAACCCCTAAGAAAATCAATTACTGGGATTCTGGCCGTTGAGTTCATTCTAGATTTAATAATTTACGATACTCATTAGCATATTCATCTAGGGGTCGAACATATTGCTCTAAATGCTCTTTTGCCAACCTTGACATATCTTCGTATTGCTCGTCGCTCATTTTAATTGCCATTTTGAGACATTTTGCGAGAGAATCGACATCACCTGGCTTACAGAGTAATGCATGCGGACCGGCTGTTTCCTTTACTCCTCCATCGACACTAGCAATACAGGGTACACCAACAGACCTAGCTTCAAGGGGAGAAAGTCCAAGGTCTTCTTTAGTGTGGGGTGGTGTAATCATCCATTTCGCCTCCCGTGTGTAGCGATGCCTTTCTGACTCCGTAACAAATCCGGGCAGATCAACACCTTTGATTCCACTATCTTTAATCGTTGCTAGTACATCAGCTCTTAAAGGACCATCACCAAGCATAACTAAAGGCCATGTTTTCGGGCATGGCGAGATTTGCATGTAAGCTTGCAGCAAAATACGGATTCCTTTTCGCGGTATCCATCTTCCAATAAACAGAAAGCCTTTTCTGTAGTTACATGCTATCTCGCCACTTGGCATTCTTGATACGACAGGTAAGCGACTACTATTCTTTCTTTTATTTTTTTCCCAAGAATTCCAAACAAATTCCGAAATATACCATCTTCTATCTGCATTTGAGACTGCCCATTTCCAGGCCCAAAGGCGGGGATGCAATCCTTTTCTTTTCCAATTGTAAATCGTCATCACGCAGGGTTTTCGAAATTTTTTGGATATCCAAGCACCTTCAATCATAGGATTATGCAAATGAACAAGGTCGCACTCTTTAATAGCATTTTTGATTATGCCATCTCTTGGTTTTACAAATTCACTGCGAAATCTTTTGCTTTCCTCCGTTGTCCAAGACAGTCGAACTTCCGATTCATTTTGATCAATCGACCCATCTTCTTGAAATCCATTAACTTTTTTACGCAGTAACTGGACAAATGCCCCTTTCTTGATCAAGTCTTCGGCCAAGGTTAAACAAAAGGTTTCAATTCCTCCAAATTTTCCAAGGCAGGGCGCTAACATTAGTATTTTGATATCGGAGAGAATCGACATCTACCAAATGTTTAATCTGGTGTTACACCATCTTTTTGCCTGATTCCATGCATATCCAGAAAATCCTAGTTTTTTGCAAATGTCAAAACGGGCAGAGCAAACCGGCAAGTCTTTAGCTCGATTTTTTTGTAGAACATCTATTTTTTTGAACCATTCTTTGCGATAAGAACCAAAAAGGTGGATTCCGAAAGTGTCTTCAGATAATTTCGCATTCGGATAGAGATTTGTAATCTGTTTTGGACAAACTGTTTTCGATTGACATCGTTTGGCCAGTCCAGCCTGAGCTGTTGGCATAATCCAATCTGGAATATTGTGAAACTCTTGTGTTCCCAAAAACCATTCCAAGTAATCCCAATCAATAGCTCTTTTATCCCAAAAAACTAACCCAGTTGTAATGCCTTTTACAAGATCCGGTTTCTTTCCGGCTCCTACCAGATGCCAAGGCCGGATACAATATGCATCCCATTGAGTATCCTTTAAAAAGACAGCACCACCTTCGGTATGCGATCGACTGAAAAGTCCAGAAAAGGACCGCAGAAAGAATATATCGGCATCCAAATAAAAGCTGATTGGGTCATTTACATTTGAAAAAAGGGGATCAAAAAACTCAATTCCCCAAATTGATTCTTTTCGAAATTTTTGAGAGTTAGGTTTTCCTTCTAGTAAATCAAGAGTACGGTTTGTATTCTTTGAAGAATCAGAAATTGTGACATCAGTACCGCTGAGTTCAGAATATACGAATTCCTCATCACCTTTAGAGAGAGAACAATCATTGTGCAAATAAAGCTCAAAGGTGTCTGCACTAAATTCAATGAGTGACTTTAAACAGTTAATGTAAAACGAAAGTTGGGAGCCTCCGATAAGCGATTGTACGACAATTGGTTTTCCCATTTTTGTAGCAATCAACTAAGCCGATATGTACCAACTTTCAACTAAATCGATAATTTTTTCAACCGCATATTCTGATAATTCTGGATACATCGGTAAGGTAAGGTTTTGTTTACAAAACTTTTCAGTAACTGGTAAATCCTTACATCCTCGAATTCGACTGGCATAGGCAGCATGTTGGTGAACAGCTAATGGATAATGTAAACTGGCACCTATTTGATTGGCCCGAAGATGTTCCATCAATTTATCTCTCTCGTTGCATTCAATTACAAAGAGGTGCATTGCGTGTACTTCGTTGTCAGGGAAAAAGGGCAATCTGATGGGAAGTTTGCTAAAGGCGTGGATGTATTTTTGAGCGATAATTCGCCGCTTTTCATTGTCTTTTGAGAGGTGCTTTAGCTTGACCCGCAAGATAGCAGCTTGGAGTTCATCAAGGCGTGAATTAACCCCTGGGCTCATACTTTCTCTTTGGTCATTCCAACCATATTGTCGGAGAGATTTTATTTTCTCAGCAAATTCTTTGGAGCGACTTAAAATTACTCCACCATCACCGGTTCCACCTAGGTTTTTGGTTGGATAACAGCTAAATGCCGAAGTATCTGCAAATGTGCCTACTTTTTGTTCGTCAATCGATGCTCCATGTGCTTGCGAACAATCTTCAACCACTAGAAGTTCATGCTTTTGAGCAATTTCTAGAATTTTATGCATATTTGCTGGTTGTCCGTAAATGTGAACGGGCATGATCGATCTTGTTTTTGGCCCGATTCTTCGCTCCACTGAATTTGGATCAATACACCGAGAAATGGGATCAATATCTGCAAAAACAGGATTGCATCCAGCCTGCTCAATTCCCGCAACAGTTGCAATCGCGGTATGAGATGGAGTGATTACTTCATCACCATTTTCTAAACCAAGACTTCTCAAGCTTAGGGCGATCGCATCAGTTCCGTTTGCTACTCCAACCGCATGAAAATTCTGTCCATGGAAAATGGCAAATTCATTCTCGAATGCCTTCACTTCTTCTCCGAGCACATACGACCCGGAATTTAATACTCTGCCTATGGCATGGTCGATTTCAACTTTATGTTTTTGGTAGGAAGCAGATGGATCGGCAAATGGAATCATTCGATTAACAAAGGTTTTTGTTTCTAGCTAGAACAATACCCGTATAAAATGGATAAGAAAATGAATGAACGATTTCAAAATTAACACTGCGAAGTATTTTAGAAATATTGTCGATTTTATTTTCGTGAAACTCCATAGTAAGGAATCGAATTTTATTCCATGGTTCCTTGCATTTTAACAATTCGTATTCGCAACCTTCGCAATCTATCTTAAGTATGTCGATGAATGCATCATCATCAAGGGGAGATATTTCTGCAAAATTTAGCATTTTTTCTAACCCGTTTTGTTGTGGAATAAACTTTGATAGACAGCCCGAAAAGCCTTGTTTGAGGGTGTTTCCGCTACAATCTTTTGGTCCTATTGCGGCACATGTGCACTTAAAAACAAATTCTTCAGCATTGGTTTGGAGAATGGGAAAAACCTCTGAGTTAGGTTCAAAAGCATAGATGGTAGAAGCAGGAAAGAAAGTTCTAGCAGTGATTGAAAAAATACCAATATTTGCACCTATATCAACGATATTATTAATAGACTCATTTTTTAATTTTCTAAGAAAATATTCATCATACAAAAAAATTTCCTTGAACATCTTAGTGGCGTTGATGGGGGCATTAATAATTCTCGAAGAATTCCCTCTTTGTATTTTATGGGGAACTACAAAGCCTTTTGTTCTAATGAATGAAAAACCATTAGAAATGGCTCTGTAATTAGCGTATAAAAGCCGGATAATTTTGTTTTCAATCACACTTTTACCTATTAAATATAATTTTTGAGTTCCGGTTTGAAGAACTCTAAAGATCTAAAAATACCCTCTTGGAAACTAACTTTCGGTTGCCAACCAAAGGATTTGGAAAACGCATCGAAATCGCAAATGAAATCTCCTACATCGATTGCCTTACGGTCTTCTGGAAAAGGTACAATCTCGTAACTTGCACCTTCGACTAATTTGCACATGATCTTAGCAGTATCTTCCAAGTTAAGTGGATCAGAAGCACCAAGGTTGAAGGATTTGCCAATAGTGTTTTCTTTTGTGGCTGTCAGAATAAGAGCATCCAAGACGTCTTCGATGTAATTATAATCTCTTCTTTGTTTACCATCTCCAAACACTTGAATGGGTTTACCTTGTAATAGATTTTTTATCCAAACTCCAAGGAATGTCTGTCGTGCGTCTTTAATTCTCATTCGCGGTCCGTAAGTGTTTGTTAATCGAAGAATAGAAGAAGAAATTCCATATACATCATGATATAAAATGTGATATTGTTCACCAGCAATTTTGTTTATTCCATTTACATCAACGGGATTCTTCGGGTGTTTTTCATCTACAGGTAAATATTGAGGCTTTCCATAAACTTGGCGAGTACTTGCAAAAACGATACGAATTTCAGGATTGTATTTTCGGCAAGCCTCCAAAATTGACAATTGAGCCTTTGCGTTGATATCCAAGTCGGTGAAAGGATTTTTCATTGAGTCTAAATGACTTGTTTGACCAGCAAGATTGAACAAATAATCATGCCCCTTAATGATTTCATTTATGGAAAATTCATCACGAATGTCGGATAAATTAACATTAATTTTATCCTGGATTTGCTTGATGTTTCTAGTGTTTCCTCCATATTCGGGAATAAGACTATCTATGATAGTTATCTGATTGTCTAACTCTACCAGTCTCTGAGCTAGGTTGGATCCAATGAAACCCATCCCTCCGGTAATTAAGATTTTTTGTCCAGTTAATTGATTCATTTCGAGGTTTCCCTCATTCCTATCTTAGAAGCAGGATTGCCAGCAAATATTTCATCATTAGCCAAATCTTTTGTAATAACGGACTGAGCTCCGACTATGGCATTCTTTCCAATTGTTACACCGGGAAGGATCATAGCTCTCACTCCGACAAATGCATTTTCCCTGACGATTATACATTGTGTGATTAATTGCATGGATTTTTTCTTGAAGTCATGTGTTCCCGTACAAAGATATACCTCCTGTGAAATAGTCGCTCTTTCGTGAACCTCAATCTTCCCAAGGTTGTAAGAGTTCGATTTTTCACCTAAACATGCTCTGTGCCGAAGCGTTAGATGCCAGGGTATTTTTATTTTGGCAGAACTGTGTACAAAGGGAATTCCAGTTATTTCGCATCCAAATATTCTTAGAACAATTAAACGCCAAGGATTGAAAAATTTTGGGGTCCAGGAACAGCATATAAGCCATGTTATTTGCCAAATGAATAAAACTACATGAGTCCAAAGTGGCCATGGGTTATGGTAAGGAGTTTTTTGTTGAAGAGGGATCAATTTAGCATTTTTATCATATCTTCTGCAGTATATGCAACACCATCAAAAAAGGGCTTTCTTTTTTGATTCAAGAATCCAATTATTCGATCTATCAATGAATTGTTGTTCAGTAAAAAAACTTGATCAGAAAACTCTTCATTGACGAAAAGTTTTTCTAGCGGGGTATCGCCATCATCAAAAGCAATTACTGGTAAACCATGTTCAAGCATTGCTGCTGTTGCACCGCTTTTTCCTAATACATCATATGGAGTTGTAGAAACGCCAATGGAACAAGTTTGTAATTCGATCGAGATTTTATCTGAAGATAGTTCTCCCGTCTCAGAGGTTGTAAATTGGTGTTTTTGTGCAATCTTCAGAATTTCTGCAAGTCCTGTTTTATCTCTTTGTCGACCAATAATTCTTAACTCGATTTTTTGTCGAGTAATTTCAAATAATGTTTTCAACTTCTCGGCTAATAATTCGTAGGGAAACTTTTGGTATGGAGTTCCAAAAAAAGCAATTTTACAAGTTTGATTGTTTTTTTTTGTATTTGTGAAGGTGAAGGGCATGTTTCCAAACAAGTACTGGTATCTAACTTTGACTCCTTCGCGACCGAGAAGATACAACGCGGCTGCGTTTGAAGCAGTTATCCATTCAGGCTGCACAATGTGTAGAAATTTTAATACCCCTTTTTTCTGACAAAAACCAAGCACTTTTTCTTTCCAAGACGCATTTCTGTAAGCACCAATCCAAATCTCGTGAAACATGATATGTACTTTTCTATTCCTAATTATTCTACCCAAATTAAGTAATGATGGTCCGGCTAGCCCAATAGGAGAAAAACTATATGGAGCAAATTGGATACTTAATAAATCCTTGTGAGGTAAGTCCTCAATTTTTTTAAAGAATGACCTACCGGAATAATTTCGAAATTCGATAATTTCAGGTGTAACCCCATAAATTTTAATTCTTGATGAAAGTAAACTTACATAGTCACTAATACCACATTTACCAGGACGATAACTACCAATTATGAAATGAAGATTCAAACTATCTTAACTGGGTACGTGTAGGTTGTTTAGTCGAAAAATCTTTAGTTATCCTAACGGATGTAATAAATGCCTGTTGAACTGAAGAAATTTCATTGATTCCTTCCCTCTGCTCTACACCTATAATCGTTGTTTTCTCGTGTCCCCATTGATCCTTGTGTGCTTGCGCTGATTCATACCACTTTCCCAAAAGAACAAGATTATTTATGTCAAATGCAGCTGCTACATGCATAACAAAACTGCTGTTACAAATCACGACATCGGATGATGCAATGATTGAGCATGACTGCCGGAGTGTAGTCTTACCAATAAGGTTTTGCGTCTTGTTTAATCTTTTAGGATATAAGAATGCGTCAGCCGAATCACCAATGTAAATAACAGTAATATTCTTATTTAAAATAATTTCAGCTAATGCACTAAAATTTTTTTTAGGCCAACATTTTTCTTCAAAACTTCCTCCAGGAGCAATTACAACTCGGAATAATCTACTATTTAACCAAAATTTATCACCCTCTTTTTTTTCCTTTTTAGTAAGGTAAATTTGAGGTTTAGAATAGCTTATTGAATCTGTACCAATTAGTGTACCAAATTTTAATGACGCAGTAGTTACATGAGTACTCTCGTCGAAAATTATATATTTTTCTGTTGCAGAATGACCACCCCCATAACCTTTAACACCAAATCTACGTGGAATATTTAATCTAAGAAGCAGAAGTGATCCCCAAAAACTACCAAGTATATCGATTCCAATATCGAAGTTATAAAGTTTTAATTTTTTTATTTCGGATGAAAATAGTATATATTTAATTATCGTAAGTATATTGAACTCTCCAGTAAACTGATTATGCCATGGGGCGTTTACTCTGATTTGTTTGTCGATGTGAGGATTTCCATCGAGTAAATCATTATGCCAGTCTCCGATACCAACTATTATTTTTGAGTCAGGAAATCTTTTTTTGAGAATTTCAAACAATGGTGTAATACATAATAGATCACCAAGACCATTATTACGCAGTATAAAAATTTTATTGGTAGATAATTTATTCTTTCTAGATAATGTAGAATGAAAGATTGCAAGCATTTTTAAGAATACTTCAGCAATTATGCGTTTAAATGTCATTTCGGATAAGCAAAGAATTCCTCAAGCACACCATTTTTATCGCTAATTCTTTCTACTATGTAATTTAATCTATTTAGATATTTGTGAACTTCATTATGATTTATCCCTAATTCGTGCTCTCTTTCAAAATTCTTTTCAAAGAAAATATACTCAACTTTTTTCTTTTTAAGAAGATTTTCAGCACCGTATAAAACCCAGGTGTCTGCTCCTTCAACATCTATCTTTAAAACATTAACTTTTAATGTACTTTTTGCAAAAAAAGAATCTAGTGTTTTTACATCGATTGTCACCCCTGTATCTTTTTCATAAGTAAGTCCACCCCAACTTGTTTGGGTTGAACTAACAGGATCGAATTGCATTTCTTCAATACATTTACCCAGTGCGTTGTTATAATAAGTAATTTGTGAAGAAAGGAGATTTTTTTCTATATTTTTTGATAATGCTTTAAAGTTTTCAACTTCTGGTTCAAACGCGAATGCTTTATTTTCTTTAAATTTACCAGTCCAAAGCAAACTATAGTAACCATAATTGGCACCAACATCTACAAAGACACCACCTCTATCAGAAAGTTTCATTATTCTTTTTGTCAACTCCAGTTCAAAGAATCCAGTATAAGCTATATGCTTATGAGATAAATCAGTAGTGCACAAATCCATATGTAAATTTGGTGAGAAATACAATGGAACATCCTTAAAAATTAAACTATTTTGAATGGATTTATTGAATACGGTTCTGTAAAACAAAAAGCTTTTAAGACAAAGCGGCGAAAGCTTAATTAAATTCATTATGAATCGATTCACAGATTAACGAATAATTTTATATTCCCAGAAATTAATCGGCAAATTATTAAAACTCTTATCACCAATCTTAAGTTTTTCTTGTTTATATAATTCAGGATAAAAATATGATAAATTTCTCAGAGAGACAATCCAGTGCTCTGAGAATGGTTTTTTTAATAAACGATCGTTTGTTGTATAAAAATCAGGTGCAATCTTCCATTTGTCTGGAAGTCTCCAATTTAAAGGATATCTTGCGGTGTATTCATCGATAACTATTGTTTTTTCTGGAAGTTTGTCTATCTGCATTTCTGTTTTAGCATCTCCACAATACATATTGTATAAAATAAAATGACTACCTGACCGTAAAAAAATTAGCATAGCGATAAAAAATATGAGTAAAACCTGTGCTTTATTGTGAAGTGATTTTGTTTCATTTAGAAGTTGTAAGGATGTAAAGACAGTTAGGAAGATGATTAGATCAAATGCCTTAGAATAAATTAAAATCATTAGCATGATTCCTATTAGAAGAGCAATTGAACCAAACCTTAGGTGCCTACGAGTTGTTAAAATATAAAATACCAGCAAACATAAGATAACAAACGAAGGTAGTCTCAGTATAAATCCATAACCATGAGTGCCGACAAGAAATATAAATAACTTCAAATTTTTTATTACGCTTGAGGATCTAGCCTCAACATGATCAAAAAACATTGTAACAAATTCGATAAATTCACCATCTATTGATAATAGAAAAACTATGAATGTTTGAACAAAAGCGATAATAAGTGCAATTAAACTATATCTTATTAAATTCTCATTTTTATAAATATTAATTAATTGCATGATTATTAGCATTACAGATGGAATAATAATAATTTGTGAGGTAATACAGGATAGTCCAATAAAACTATACGCTAAATAATTATATTTTTCTGACGATTTTGTCACTATTAAGTAATATCCAATGATAAATAATGGGATAGCAGTAGTTTCTGGTCTATGACTCCATCTGAATCCAAAAGCTATAATTATTGGGATAAACCAAATTATTATTGAGATCCGGTTATGATTTTTCATTAATAAAGCTGTGAACATTGTCGTAACACCAATGCACAGGATGACATAACCTCTCATCCAGATATCTGAAATTTCTCTTAGATTAAGCCAGGCACCTAGTATTCTTGGGTGTAAAGTAACAAACCAATATGGTTTTTTTATTTCAGAGAAGAAACCAGTGTAATCATGTACTCCAGGATTTTGAAATTCTCCAGTTGAAGCGTAATGTACCGCTGTTCCAGCAAAGAACAAGTCATCTCCGTGCGGAAGTGGAAAGTCTTTCAACAGCAATAAACCTAAGAACGCGACTAGATAAATTAAAAAAAAAGAAATTAGAAACCATTTATTTTCGATCTTCATTAATCCCTTAACTTTTATAAATGCTGAATTTTTTTGGTGCATTCTAATGCACATTGAAATAATTCCTCGGAGTTAGGTTTTAGATCTGCGTCTTCAATCGATCGACCTTTTAACTCATTACGTTCATAACCTCGAGTTAGGAAAACATAATGATTGTGATGCAATATTGCTGATAGATTTTGATAACACTCTGCTGAACTGTATTCACCACCCTGTTGAATAGCCCTTATTTCCAAAACAATACTTCCTTCCTTCATGAAGAGTGAATTTGTTAATCCAGCACCATGAACGCCAATGATCATTGATGCCTGGCGAAATAAGTTAGCTTGTTCCTTGATCGAAAGAAGCGATGTTGATATTATTTCAAATCCCAACTTACTAAGTTTATTAGTACATTCATTTTGATTGAGCCACCTTCTGATAGGCGAATCGTCACGGGTAATAATAAATTTTTTTCCTTTATTCAGAGTCTTTACATACTCTAATTCACCGATTACTTTTCTGCGTGTGAAAATAAGACTTTTTGGGCTAAGTGCGAATGTCCCCGTAACGAAATAAAGTTCCTCGCATAGGAAATGTCTAAATTCAGAAAGGGAAACGACTTTTTTACTCTTTATGCCAGACATTTCGTATAACTCAAAAGCTGCCTGAAATTGATTTTTTTCACATATCACAAAGTCAAAATCGGAGATCTTAATGCCAGCTTGTTCAAGAAAAAAAAGTGTGGGAATATCATCCATTAAAAGATGCCAATAATTTTTTCGACACGAAAGAAATAGTACTTTTCCTTTCAACCGCTTGACTTTGTCTAACTTAAACTTCCTAAAAATCCAATGTTCTTCCGGTCTTTTTCCATAACATGATGACTCTTCAAATAAAAGTTTATCGTCTGATGTTATGAAAGCCCAAGGATCAAGATGAATTCTTCCTCCATGCAAAACATTTAGTCTTTTTATTAACTTAAGATCCGTCTTTACCTTTTCCCTTGATGTTTTCCCCTGATCAAAAAAAGTAACAAAGGATTTAGGTGTATCCAGAATTTCTGAATGTAAAAAAATTGTTTTCCCCCCAGTTTTATTTTTCTCAAGAAATTCTTCAATTTTAAAGTAATAACCTTTCGGTGAACCTATAACCAGAGAGCTTGTACTGACAAAAGATAAACATTTAATAAATGTTTTCTTAAAAAGCTGATAATATGCTTTTAGGTAGTTCAATATGACAACTTTATCAATCTTTATAGAACCTCTTTAATATTTTTTTGAAAGTTTCTAAAAATAAATTTTTCAACGATGAATTTTCAATGCTTAACTCTGAACATTTTTCGGAAAAGGCTTTAGGATTTACTAAGTGCATCCCATGAAAACTTTTTTCACCCATAATGAGCGAACTTTCATTTTCGAAAATAAAAATGTTTTGTCTATACCACCATGCAACTCGCTCCTCTTCCCAAAAAAGTGGTCTTAATATGTCAAGTTGCTCAAATC
>MDTG01086722.1_pt1 | contig 12346 bp, 12 predicted proteins | sample 811421 | NCBI WGS metagenome assembly MDTG01 (sample SAMN05326645, study PRJNA326480) | marine metagenome | isolation source: seawater | place: Pacific Ocean: South East | collected 2011
TAAAAAAGTGCTTAACCATTTAAGGTATTTTTTTATAAAATTCATATGGTTAAAATATTATTAACCTGCAGACTTAACTTTTTTCTCAATAAATTCTGGAATTTCATCATCTTTATCAAGAACATCTTCTTTTTGACCTTTAGGTTGGAAAGCATATAAAATATGTAATTTGCAATATGGAAACTCCTCTTCTGGTTTTCTTCCACAAAAATAAAAGCTTTCTTCATTAGGATGACCTATTGGCCATTTACAAGTCTTTTCAGTTAATTCTTCTAAAGATTTTGGGTTCTCAGGTTCAAAGTTTTTATCAAGTAGTATTGATTGAAATTTTTGTTTTCTCGTTAACGGTTGTGTCGACTTTCTTTGAATTTTATTAGGGTTGGAAGCAGAAACTGCGCTAGATGAACTTTTAGATGGAGCCCTAGCTTCTAAATTTAATCTATGCGCTTTACCTATTACGGCATTACGTGTCGTATCACCTAACATTTGAGCGATTTGACTAGCCGTATGTCCCTTTTTCCAAAGTTCTTTTAATTTTTGTACTTTTTCATCAGTCCAGCTCATAATTCAACTTATACTATATATAGTGTATTATTAAAATATATTTACATTATTTAGTGTTTAAAAGTTATTTTCAATTATAAAACTCTTACAAACTGAGGGTAACTACAGTTTTGCACAGTTTTTTCATAATTTAGAGTTATAAGACTATTAATGGTTGAAATTTCTGGAAAATATAAAATTGGAATTAGAAGATTTGGTTCAATTAATTGGATCGGAGCTTGGACACTTTATAAAAAAGAAGTATTAAGATTCTTAATTGTCTGGGCTCAAACTTTATTTTCTCCTTTAATAACATCGCTTTTATTTTTAATGGTACTATCTTTAGCAATTGGAGATGAAAGAGGTGATGTTTTAGGGGTATCATTCATAATCTTTCTAGCACCGGGCTTAATCGCTATGCAAATTATCCAACAAGCATTCTCGCATTCATCATCTTCGTTTATGATAGGAAAAATACAGGGAAATATTGTAGATTTATTATATGCTCCTTTATCAGCTTCTGAAGTTACACTGGCCGTAACATTGGCGGCAGTAACAAGAAGTTTGTTTATTTCAATTATATCAATAGTGATTTTCTATTTTTTTATTGATTTACATATTAAATACTACTCAACATTAATTATTTTTATATTTTTATCTGCTTTTTCACTAGGTGCCTTAGGTATTATCGCTGGTCTTTGGGCCGAAAAATTTGATCACATGGCAACAGTTACTAATTTTATAATAATCCCGCTATCCTTTTTATCAGGTACATTTTATTCAATAAACAAATTACCTGAAATATTACAAATCGTGAGCAAAGCAAATCCATTTTTTTACATGATTGATGGTTTTAGGTATAGCTTTATAGGTAAGTCAGATGGTTCAATTGAGTTTGGTTTAATCTATTTATCTATTTTATCTTTATTGATATGGTTTATTGCCTACCTTTTATATAGAAATGGATATAAAATAAAATCTTAAATGAGCGCATTATTAAAAACTTACAGAAGAAAAAAACTTTCCTTTACCAAAGGTAGAGGATCTTATCTTTATACAAAAAATGGAAAAAAATATCTTGATTTTGTTCAAGGAATTGCAGTGAATAGTTTAGGTCATAGTAATTCTCATTTAATAAAGGCAATTAATTCGCAATCAAAAAAATTATGGCATGTATCAAATGCCTTCATAATTCCCGAACAGGAAAAACTTGCTAAAAGACTTACTAAAAATACATTTGCTAATTATGTAGCTTTTCAAAACTCTGGGGCAGAAGCAACTGAACTGGCAATTAAAATTGCAAGAAAGTACTTTCATTCAAAAGGTAAAATAAAAAAAAATAGAATACTTTGTATAAATAATAGTTTTCATGGCAGAACCTTAGCTACAATATTTGCAAGTAATAATAAAAAAATGACAGACGGATTTGGCCCTAAAGTTTCTGGCTTTGATCATTTTAAATTTGGAAATCATAAGGATCTTGAAAAAAAAATTAACAAAAAAACTGCAGCGATAATGATAGAAACAATTTTAGGAGAAGGGGGAATTAAAGTAATTCCCAATATATGTTTAAAGGGCCTTAGAAAACTTTGTGATAAAAAAAAGATTCTTTTAATATTAGATGAAGTTCAATGTGGAATTGGAAGATCAGGTAAATTTTTTGCATTTGAATATTCAAAAATTAAGCCTGATATAGTGCCAATAGCAAAGGGGATTGGAGGTGGTTTCCCTATTGGCGCCTGTTTAGTTAACAGAAAAGTGGCAGCCTCAATGAAACCAGGTTCTCATGGAACTACCTTTGGAGGAAACCCACTAGCAATGAGTGTTGGTAATGCGGTTTTAGATATAATCTTAAAAAAAAATTTCTTAAAGAAAGTTGAGTATTTGGGAAAATATTTTAAATCCAAATTAAATAAAATTATGGCTCAAAATCAAAAAATAATAAAAGAAGTTAGGGGAACAGGTCTTTTACTTGGAATACAATTAAAAGTTAATCAAGAAAAATTTATAGGAAAATTAATGCAAGAAAAATTACTTACCATAAGAGCTGCAGAAAATGTGGTTAGAATATTGCCACCGCTAAACGTTTCTAAAAAAGAAATTGATCAAGCAGTGACAATTATTAATAAAGTATGTAAAAGTTATAAATGAAAAATTTTTTAAATATTTCTGATCACTCTGCAGTAGTTTTAAGAGAAATTATAGAGGAGGCAAAAAAAAGAAAAACCAATAGAAGAGATAATAACAAAGCCTCCGTAGACTCAGACAAACCTTTAGACGGCAAATCCATGATAATGATTTTTGAAAAACCATCAACAAGAACTAGAATTTCTTTTGATATCGCGGTGAAGCAACTGGGGGGATCTTCCATGATACTAAACCCTGACGGTATTCATTATGGAAAAGGAGATGAAACTTTAAAGGACACTGCGAGAGTATTATCGGAATATGCTAATGTTTTAATGATAAGAACATCATCCCACAAAAATCTTGATGAGTTCGCAAAGTATTCTAACATACCAGTAATTAATGGTTTATCAGATAAAAGCCACCCGTGCCAAGTAATGTCCGATATTTTAACTTTTGAGGAGCACCTAGGAAGCATTGAAGGAAAAAAAATAGCTTGGATTGGCGATGGAAATAACAATATGTCTAATTCATTTATAGAGGCTTCAGTAAAATTTAAATTTAATTTAAATATTGGATGTCCAAAAAAATATAGTCCAAGTTCAAAAATATTAAATTGGGCTAAAAAAAATAAATCAACAGTACTTGTTACCACAAATCCTAAAGATGCAGTCAAAGATGCAGACTGTATAATGACTGATAAATGGGTTTCTATGAATGATAAAGTTAATAAAAAAGAAAAAAAGAAATCTTTAAAAAATTACCAAGTTAATAAAAAATTAATTAGTCTAGCCAAAAATGAATGCATATTTATGCACTGTCTTCCAGTTGGAAGAGGCGAGGAAGTTACCGATGAAGTTATAGATGGAAAAAAATCAGTTGTATGGAAACAAGCATCTAATAGAGTTCACGCTCAAAAAAGTATTATCAAATGGTGTATAAGTTAAGGTATAGTTTTTGGACTAGAACTTTTGGAATTCATATACAAAATTACTGATGCCCTGTCTTTTTCTTTTCTAAGTCCCGCAAAGGCCATTTTAGTACCTTTAACATAGGCTTGAGGTTTGATTAAATACGAGTTCATTTCCTCAAAAGTCCATTCTTTAGCATAAGCAACCATTGCTTTAGAATAATTATAATCAGATATAGATCCTGCTTTTCTTCCTATTACGCCCCACAAATTTGGTCCGATCTTATTCTGGCCGTCCGGTGCAATCATATGGCAAGCTGTGCATTTCTTAAAAACTTTCTCTCCATGAACCAAATCGCCCATTGCTAATAAAGCTTTTATATCAACTACCTCTGCTACTTTATTATCTTTAGCTGCCTCACTTTTTAAAGCACTGCCATCTTCAATACCCTCGACTTTATATGCAGAAACTTTTGGTTTTTCATTATAAAAAAGTACGTCTGCTAATTTGCCAATACCTATGATTATTAGTGCGGTTAGTAGAATTGATGCAATAATTTTATTTATTTCAAAACTGTCCATATCTTTGATAAGTATCAATAACATATAACATGAGTTTTTAAAAAAAACTCTAAATTAAAATGTTTTTTTGCGTCTTTTTAGCCGCATAAATGTATGACTGACACTGTAATAATTATCCCAACAAGACTTGAGGCTAAACGCTTACCCAATAAGCCTCTAAAAAAAATTAATAATAAAGAGATGATTTTACATGTGTACGAGGCGGCAAAAAAAGCAAAAATTGGCCCAGTTGTTGTTGCATCGCCAAATAATCAAATTCACGATCTGATTAGCTCAAACAATGGCACATGTGTAATAACACAAAATGAACATCATACAGGCACGGACAGAATTTTTGAAGTATTTAATAAATTCCTAAATAAAAAACCAAAAGTGATAATTAATTTACAAGGTGATATGCCTAACATAGATCCCGAGTCTATAAAAATGTTAGCAAATTATATGAGCAAGAATGTTTGTGATATAGCAACATTGGCAAGTAAGTTTGAAAATGAATTAGAGATTAGGAACCCTAATAATGTTAAAGTGCAAACCGATAATCTTTTAAAAAATAATCAATTTGGTCGTTGTATTGATTTTTTTAGGAATGAAGAAAATTCAAGAACTAAATATATTTATCATCATATTGGTATTTATGCCTTTACTAAAGAAGCTTTATTAAGGTATGTAAGTCTTGAACAAACAAAAAAAGAATTGAGTAGAAATTTGGAACAATTAAGGGCATTGGAAAATAATATGAAAATTCATGTTGGATATACTTCTTCAGCGCCTTTAAGTATTGATACAAAGGAAGATTTAATAGCTGTTCGGAAATTGATGACAAATTATGAAAAAAACTAAAATTGCATTTCAAGGTGAATTAGGGGCATATTCTCATATTGCAATAAATGAAATTTTTAAGGACCCAGTAATTAAAACTTGTTCAACTTTTGAAGAAACTTTTAAAGTTGCTTTTGATGATGAAGACTACAAAATAATTATACCTTTAGAAAATTCATTGGCCGGAAGAGTGGCCGATATTCATTATTTGCTCCCAAAATATAAACTTCAAATTCATGCAGAACATTTTCAGAAGGTTGAGCATAATTTAATAGCAAAAAAAGAGGCTACACTTAAAGATATTAAATGTGTAAGAAGTCACGCTCAAGCAATTGGGCAATGTCAAAAAATTATAATGGAAAATAAATATAAAACTATAATTTCAGCTGATACTGCGGGTTCTGCAAAAGAACTTTCTGACGGTAAAGATAAATCAATAGCAGCAATTGCATCAAAACTTTCAGCGGATATCTATAAACTTAAAATATTAAAAGAAAATATTGAAGATGAAAAAGGCAATGTAACCAGGTTTTTAATAATGGGAAAGAAAGTTCAACAACCAGAATTTATAAAAGATAAAAAGTTTATAACCACTTGTATATTTAGATTAAAGAGTGAACCTGCGGCTTTGTATAAGTCATTAGGTGGATTTGCTACCAATCAAGTAAACATGACAAAGCTGGAGAGTTTTTCAGTTAAAAATACTTTTGCACAAACTAATTTTTATTTAGACTTTGAAGGCCATTTAGAGGAGAAATCAGTGCAAAACGCAATGGAAGAACTTGGTTTTCATACCGAAAGCTTAGATATTTTAGGCGTTTATGAGGCATCAAGTTATAGGCAGAATTAGTCCACAAAAAATAATTCTACACTTGTAGTAATCAAAAGTATCTTGATATAATCAGTTTGAGGTTGGCATCAGGTGGATGTTTCATTAACCCGGTCAGGTCTGAAAAGAAGCAGCCGTAGTGAAAACTATTCAGGTTGTTGCCTGCCTCTATAGAAAATGAAACATAATAAAATTTTAGCTTTAAAATATAGACCTCAAAATTTTGAAGATTTAATTGGTCAAGATGTTATGTCCAAAACCATAACTAATGCTATTAAAATCAGCAAAACGCCAAATGCATATTTATTGACGGGTATCAGGGGGGTTGGCAAAACAACAACTGCTAGATTAATTGCCAAGTCATTAAATTGTGAAAAAAACTTAAATAACGAAATTAAGATTAATTGCAGCACAGAAAATCCCTGTTCAACTTGTAGTGATATAATTAATTCTAAACATATAGATGTCTTAGAAATGGATGCCGCTTCTAAAACAGGAATTGATGACATTAGAGAATTGATAGAAAATTCAAAGTATAGTCCAACGAGTGCTAAATTTAAAATTTTTATAATAGATGAAGTTCATATGCTTTCAAAGCAGGCTTTTAACGGACTGCTAAAGACATTAGAAGAACCGCCGGAAAGTTTAAAATTTATTTTAGCAACGACAGAAGTAAAAAAAATACCAGTAACTATCGTATCAAGATGCCAAAGATTTGACCTTAAAAGAGTTAGTATTTCTGAATTACATAAGCATATAAAAAATATTTCTGCGAAAGAAAATGGAAAAATAACAGATGAGGCAATTCATATAATAGCCCAAGCTTCTGAAGGTTCAGTTAGAGATGCATTATCTTTGTTGGATAGAGCTTTAATACATCAACATATTAATTCTAATAATTTAATTAATGACAAAGATATAAGAATAATGCTTGGCCTAGCTGATAAAAGCAAAATAATTAAATTAATTCAAAATGCTTTTGAGGGTAAAGCCATAGAGGCTGATAAAATATTAAAAGAATTAATTGTGAATGGCATAGAACCAAAATCTTTTTTATTAGATGTGCTTGAAATATTAAGCTTAATTAACCGAAAAATAAGCTTAGGCTCTATAGAAAATGATAAGATGATACCGGAAGCGGAATTAAATCTAATTAATAAGATGTCCGTCGGGTTAAATATAAGTGATGTAGGTTTATTTTGGCAACTGACATTAAAGACAATTGAAGATCTTAAAACTTTAGGTGATGAAATTATTACCTTAGAAATGTACATCTCTCAACTTATATATATAAATAATTTTAACTCTGAAGATGAAAAAAGTCCTCAGCTAGAAACGGGAGCAAAAAAATTTTCTAAACAAAATCTTAGCAATAAAATAGATGAGCAAAATGATGAAGAGACCTCTTTTAAAATTAAGAGTCAATTAAAAAATACAGATCAATTAAAAGCTAAGATTTTAACTAATCCTGAATTAGAACAAAAAAAAACAAGCAAGCACAGAGTAGAAAGCTTTGACGATGTAGTTAAATTGGCAAATAAAGACAATGACATTGAATTAAAATATGACCTTGAAAGAAATGTAAATTTAGTAAGTTTTAGCTATGGAAAAATTGATATTACATTTAACGAAAAATTAAACAAAAATTTTATTAAACTTTTAACTGAAAAATTAATTTTATGGACAGGCGATCGTTGGATTATTTCATTAAGCCAAAATGTAGGTAATAAAACATTATATGAAAAGAAAAATGAGGAAAAAAGCAACCAACTAAATAAAGCTAAAAATGAAAAGGAAATTAAAAAATTTTTGGAAACATTTACTGACGCTAACTTAGTAGAGATAAGAGACGAGGATTAAATGGCAGACTTTAATGACATGCTTAAAAAAGCAAAAGAAATGCAGGAACAAATGAAAAAAGCTCAAGATGAAATAAAAAATATAGAAGTTGAAGGAAGTTCTGGAGGCAATTTAGTTACCGTAATTTTAAAGGGAGATTATGAATTAAAATCAATTACCGTCAGTGAAGACGCTAAAAAAGAGAGCCAGGAAATAATCAATGACTTAATAGTTGCTGCTTACAACAATGCTAAACAAAACCTTAAAAAAAAATCATCAGAGGAAATTTCAAAATTAACAGGTGGAATAAATTTGCCCTTTGATATTAAACTTCCGTAATAATGGACAATAATATTTTAGAAATTGAAGATCTTATTAAACAATTTTCCAAACTTCCTGGTTTAGGCCCTAAATCGGCTAAAAGAATTATTCTCAAGCTAATAAATAATAAGGACACAATGATTAAACCATTGGCAAAATCTTTGGCCAATGTTTATAAAAAAGTAATAAGATGTAATGACTGCGGCAATCTAAAAATTATTGATAATGAGTGTATTTGTAAAAGCAAGGCAAACTTTGATAAAATTTGTGTTGTAGAAAACCTGGCTGATATGTGGGTCATTGAATCAGCAAATATTTTTAAAGGTTATTTTCACATATTAGGAGGAACAATAAGCTCTAATGAAAACTTTGATAAAAAAAATCTATTAATAAATTCCTTAGTTGAAAGAATTAAGAAAAATAGCCTTAAAGAGGTAATAATTGCTACTAGCGCTACTGTTGAAGGTCAAACAACCGCTCATTATATTGAGGACATTATTAAAAATGACAGTATAAAAATAACAAAACTTGCACAGGGTTTGCCAGTCGGGGGAGAGATAGAGCAATTAGACGATGGAACTCTTTTTTCTGCATTTAAAAATCGAACTCCAGTAAAAAAATTTTAAGCTCCTTTTTTCAAAATCCTTTTTTCGTGAAGTAATGGTTCAGTGTAACCTGATGGCTGTAATCTGCCTTTAAATATAAGGTCACAGGCAGCCGAGAAAGCGATTGAACTTTCAAAATTATCTGACATTTTTTTGTAATTTTTATCATTTTTATTTTGTTCATCTACAATTTTAGCCATCTTTTTCATAATATTCATCACCTGGTCTTTCTGACAAATTCCATGATGTAACCAATTAGCGATGTGTTGAGATGAAATTCTAAGAGTTGCTCTATCCTCCATTAACCCAACGTTGTTGATATCAGGAACTTTAGAGCAACCTACACCTTGGTCTATCCATCTAACCACATAACCTAAAATTCCTTGGGCATTATTTTCTAATTCACGATTAATGTTTTCTATAGACCAATTGGGCCTATCAGCTTTTGGAATTTCTAAGATGTTCTCTAATTTTGCTTTTTCTCTTGAGCTTATTTTTCTCTGTTCATCAAAAACATTTATTTTATGGTAGTGAATAGCATGCAAGGTCGCCGCTGTTGGAGACGGCACCCAAGCACAATTAGCACCAGATTTTGGATGTCCAATCTTTTGGCTCATCATTTCAGACATTTGATCTGGCATTGCCCACATACCTTTACCAATTTGAGCTTTACCTGAAAATCCACAGCTTAGTCCAATATCTACATTCCAATTCTCATATGCACCAAGCCAAGTTGATTTCTTCATATCACCTTTAAAAATCATAGGTCCAGATTCAAATGATGTATGCATTTCATCACCAGTTCTGTCCAAAAATCCAGTATTAATAAAAACTATTCTATTTTTTACTTTTCTAATACATTCTTTTAAATTTATTGTTGTTCTTCTTTCCTCATCCATAATTCCCACTTTTATGGAATATTTTTTCATTCCCAAAGTTTCTTCAACTTTTTCAAAAAGAGTGTTTGTAAACCCTACCTCTTCAGGTCCGTGCATCTTCGGTTTTACAATATAAACAGATTCTTTTCTTGAGTTATTTTTATTTTTAAAATCATGAAGAGCGCATAAGCTTGAAATAAAAGCATCCAAAATACCTTCTGGGATTTCAGATCCATCTTTTAAAGTAATTGCTGGATTTGTCATTAAATGTCCTACATTTCTGTTTAAAAGTAATGCTCTGCCATGTAATGATATCTCTTTTCCAGTTTTAGATATATAATTTCTATTAGAGTTTAATTTTCTAATAAATTTTTTACCATTTTTTTCAATACTAGATTTTAAATCTCCTTTCATTAAGCCTAGCCAGTTTCGATAGCATTTTACTTTATCCTCAGCATCTACAGCGGCAACAGAATCTTCATTATCAATTATAGTTGACAGCGCAGATTCAAGTATTACATCTGAGATTGATGCTTTATCGGTCTTCCCAATCTCATGATTAGGGTCAATTAAAATATCTATGTGTAAATTATTATTTTTAATTAATATGGAATTCGGCTTATCTTCTTCTCCTTTATAACCTATAAATTTTGACTTATCTTTTAGACGGCTCTGATTTTTTTCTGACATTAGCATTAACTCTTTATCTTTGATAATTACTCTAGTGATCTCTGACCAACTCATATCCAAAATAGGAGCGATTTCGTCTAAAAAATTTCTCACATAGTTTATAACTTTATTACCTCTTTCAACGTTATAATTTTTAAATCTTTCTCCTGGAATTACATCTGTTCCATATAGAGCATCATACAAACTACCCCAACGAGCGTTTGCAGCGTTCAAAGCATAACGCGCATTATCAACTGGAACCACTAGTTGTGGTCCCGCTATCGATGAAATTTCATCATCCACGTTTGATGTTTGAATTTTAAAATCTTCATTTTCCTCAACTATATAAGAGATGGTTTTTAAGAATTTTGTGTATTTTTTTTTATCAAAACTTTTTCCGGCATTATTTTTGTGCCAATCATCAATCTGTTTCTGTATCAATTCTCTTTTTTCAATTAAGGATTTATTTATTGGAGACAGTTCATTTGCTGTTCTTCCAAAACTATCCCAGAATTTTTCTTTATCAATGTTTGTTCCTGGAATAGCCTCATTGTTTATAAAATCGTATAATAATGAGCTAACCTTTAATCCATTTGTCTCAATTTTTTTCATAAGCACCAATTCCATTACCCCATCTGTATTAGTACCTGAGAGATTTGCTCCTTCGGTGAGAATTATTCTCTTTCCAGAATTATTTTAGCACGGTCCTTTTGCCTGAGAGTTTCCGGGGTGGTTGCTCCTTCGGCGCTGTATACACAGTCTCTCCCGTTATTTTATTCATTTTGACCGTATATAAATTTAATGTCAATTCATAATATCATCATCTTTTAAAGATAGTTTTTTGAATTCTAATAAAACGCGAATTATGCTATGTAAATTTAATGAAAAATTATTTAGAATTTGAAAAAGAGATCAAAATTTTAGAAGAAGAAATGGAAGGCCTTAAAAGTCCTGGCGCAGAGAGTATTTCTGAAGTTGACACTAACAAAATTAAATCTACTCAAGAAGAAATTAATTCAAAATTGAAAAGTGTTTACTCTAATTTAAATAGTTGGCAAAAAACATTAGTCGCAAGACATGAAGATAGACCTAGAGCAAGTCATTATATAAAAAAAATTTTTCAAAATTTTACTGCTTTATCAGGTGACAGGTATTTCGGTGATGATAAATCTGTAACGGCAGGGTTTGGACTAATTGATGACAAATCTGTTTTGATTATAGGTCAAGAAAAAGGTGAAGATCTAAATTCTAGAATTACAAAAAACTTTGGAATGATGAGTCCAGAAGGTTACAGAAAATGTATTAGACTTATGAAATTAGCTGATCGATTCAAAATTCCAGTTATTACTTTTGTTGATACACCAGGCGCTTATCCTGGAATTGGCGCAGAAGAAAGAGGACAAGCATCAGCCATCGCGCATTCAATAGAATGCTGTATGTCCTTAAAAGTTCCTAATATTTCAATCATCATTGGCGAAGGTGGTTCTGGCGGAGCGATTGCTTTGGCGTCATCTAATAAAGTTATTATGTTAGAAAATTCAATATACTCTGTAATTTCTCCTGAGGGATGTGCATCTATTCTATGGAGAGATCCGGGTAAGTCTCTTGAAGCAGCAGAAGCGATGAAGCTTTCAGCTCAAGATTTACTAAAGTTAGGAGTTATTGATGAAATAATAGAAGAACCACTGGGGGGAGCGCATAGAAATTATGATGATATGACGACTGGTATTAAAAAAACAATAATAGAAAATCTTAATTTTTTTAAAAATATGTCTCCAGATGAAATATTTGAGCACCGTAAGAATAAATTTTTAAAAATTGGTAGGGATAAAGGATTTGTCAAATCTTCGACTGATAGCGATATTGGTTTAAGCTATGAATTAACATTTTTAGATAAAGTAAAAAGGGCAGTCTTTACAAATAAATATAGCATTATAATAGCAAGCTTAGTCTTATTTGTCACAATTTTAGCGTTGTATTACTAAATAATGTTGTAAAAATGCAATTTTTTTAGACTTATTGAAAATACTTCTAAACAATTCTTGACAATCAAGCTCATAATCTATTAAAGGTGCAAAGTTGATCAATTTGATCAGCTTTAGTTAAACAAATAAGGATAAGTAAATACAATGAGTACACTAAAAGGAAAAGTAAAGTGGTTCAACGGAACTAAAGGATATGGTTTCATTGAAAGAGAAGACAAAGAAAAAGACGTGTTCGTTCA
>MDTG01011973.1_pt1 | contig 12345 bp, 8 predicted proteins | sample 811421 | NCBI WGS metagenome assembly MDTG01 (sample SAMN05326645, study PRJNA326480) | marine metagenome | isolation source: seawater | place: Pacific Ocean: South East | collected 2011
AATGGAGAGTTGGCAGAGTGGTCGAATGCGGCGGTCTTGAAAACCGTTGAGGCGCAAGTCTCCGGGGGTTCGAATCCCTCACTCTCCGCATTTAAAAAAGCCCCTTTACAGGGGCTTTTTTTATTGTATTTGAGTATACCACTGAAGGCAGTAGTTCGTTATACTAGTTAAAAGAATTCGTATCTTATAGTTTATGATCAAATTTATGACACATTTACTTTATCCAAAATACCTTGGACATTGTATCATAGCACTTTCTTTAGTATTGTTCATTCATATCATTAGTGCTACTTCATGGGCGTATACAAAAGCTTTGGATAGTTTATATAATGAATTTGCTCGAGATACCGTATATCTTGGATATAATGAGTTTATCGATCGTGCTCTAGAGCAATTAGGTCAAACAAAAGCCGCACAAGTGTCTGTTTCTTTAGCACAAAATCAAGTTCAAGAGTTTCGCGATCAACGCTTCTTACCTTCAGTGAGAATGGAATCTGAACATGGTATATTACCAAGTGTTATATCTCCGAGAGGGTATCCTGATAATGAAATTTATTTAGATCCTAGCGCAACCTATGATTGGGATAACTGGGACTTTGCAAATAGATTTCGAGTTATTGGGGTTCAACCTTTATTTATTTGGGGGGCGGTGGATAAAGCAGTAAAGGCGGCTCAATTCGGAGTTCAAAGTGCTGAGCAGCAGTCCTTATCTACTTTACAAGAAGTAGAGTTTCAGCTTCATGGACTATATTTTGGCTATAAGCTAGCCTTAGAAATTGAACGTTTGTTAGAGTTAGCTACAAAAACAATGAATACGGTTGAAAGGTCAATAGATCAGCAAAGAAAAAATAGTCCAGATCAGATAAATGAGTCAGAAATTTATAAATTTAAAGTTTTTAAGGCTCAATATAAGGCAAAAAAAGATGAAGTTAATCAAAACCTATTATTCGTTAGAGAATCTTGGAACTACATACTAGGGGCTGATCATGCCGTATTATTGCCTGCTGACATATATCTAGAAGCACCAAAAGGCAAAATTTCTTCATTAAGCTTTTATCAACAAATGGCTCTGTTTAATCGTTCTGAAGTACAAGCACTCGCTTATGCAGAACAAGGTGCACGAATGTTTATTGAGGCAAAAAAAGCAGAGTATAGGCCAGGCTTATTCATGGGTTTTACAGGCACCTATGCTCATGCGCCTTCTCGTCCTCGTCAAGATAATCCTTTCATTTCATCTGATGGTAATACCTTAAATATGGCTTTTGGGTTTTCAATTAGGCAAAATTTAAATTTCAGCCAGATGAAGACGAACTTGAAACGAGCAGAACTTGAAATGAACAGGTTATATTTTCAGCAAAAAGCTATACAGGATAAAGTAATGTTAGAAGTGCACGAGAAATATAGAGACGCATCTATTGCTAAAAGTAAATATGAAGGCTCTGTTGAGTCGCTGAAAATTACCAAAGAATGGTTACGAATGGAGCAATTAGACTATGATTTTGGTATTGGTAATGTACGCGATGTTGTTGACGCGTTAAAACAAGAATTAGAACTTAGGATTGAAGAAAAAGAAACCGTCTTTGACTATATCATAAACTTAGCAAACTTAAATAAGGTTGCTGGCTTGTCTATAAATAAATTAAATGAGTGAATGTTTTGAACAGCTTTAGATACATGTATATAATACTAGTGTTGCTTTATCCAAATCATGTGCTAGCCCAGTCTTCTGAGGCAGCTGCTGAAGTAAGAGAACTGATGGGATCACGCGACTTACAAATTAAGGAATTATTGGGCACTGAAGGTACAAACAATTCAACCATTCAGAGAGATAAGTTAAAAGATATTGTGAATGGTATTATTGATTTTAATCAAATGGCAAAAACAGCATTGGAAGTTACTTATGATACTATTTCAGTAGAAGAAAGAATAGAATTTGTACAGCTTTTTTCCTCTATTATTAGAGATCAATCCTTAGCAAATTTAGATATTTATAGAGCTACAGTTAGTTATGAAAGAATTGAGGGAACAAATGATTCAGTATATGTAGAAACACTTACGGAGTGGGATAATATCAGAACTCCTGTACATTACATTTTGTCTAGGAATTCTGGTGAATGGAGGATTGAAGACATGAGCATAGACGACATATTTACCGCAGAGTCATATAATCGTCAGTTTCAACGCATAATCCGAAGTCGAGGCTTTGATTACTTGATGTCAACACTTCGAAAGAGAGCGGGAAGAAATTCATAGCTTTTTTGAGAATCCCTATATAAGTTCTATATTTAAAATAAACACGTGCTTCAATCTGTTATTAATTCAAATAAACAAAATGAAGGTTATGTCTATGTCAGTTATGGACATCCTAAGTTTTTAAAGCATGCTATTGCGTCAATCATAACTCTGCGCCGATATGACAAAGCTCGTCCGATTGCTCTAGCATGTAGTGCAAAACATAAAGAAATTTTAATACAAAAGGAGTTGAATTATCTGTTTGATATAGTTCATCAATTACCTGAGGAGCATGCATCGATTGTAGGTTTTAAGCACAACATACATCACTACCTTTTTTATAAGAAAAATCTATTTCTTGATAGTGATATCATTTGGTGTAAAGATCCTCAAAGTATGTGGAGTACTTTTTCTAATTTTGATTTTACAATTACTGGCACTTTAGTCTCAGATATTTACTTTGGAGCATCCAAAGGTGTACGAGTTTTACTTGACATCCTTCTACGTAGAAGGCAGCGAACCTTAAAACGTTTTGGCCTAAGTTATTTGAGCCGAGTACAATCAGGTGTTATGTTTGCTAAGGATTATGAGATAACGAAACAAGTTTGTTTGTTAGCCTCCGAAATGTTATATCGTAAACAAGAAACGCATTTCCGTAGCAGAAAAATGGAACAAGGAAGAACCATGGAATCATGTGAATGGAGTTTGGCTATGGCTATGTCGAAATTAAATATTTCGGTATATCCGTGGTTGCAGGGTCACAACAGTCTTCAACTAGATTATATACAAGACCTTACTGAGCATGATGACGAATTTATGTATGTAAACTGCAAGTACTTTTGCGATGACTTCACCTACTCAATAAGGGGACTTAAGTCAGTTAGTATGCGACGATTATTAATCGCATTTTTAAGTCTATTTTCAGGTAAAACAGATTATTTAATGACAACACCTTATTGTTTGCATTTTGGGTGGTATCATCAAAAACAGCCATTCTACACTTTTGCTGAAAATTGCTGGCACCGTTTGACTAATGAGCAACATTCACAAAAGATTTCTAATACCTTAAATAAGGTAACCAACCAGTAAACCTTTTGTTACAAAAAGCTGAGCATGGAGAATAGCATAAAGATACCAAAATCTCCAAAAGTGCTAATGATAAGTCCGTATTTTGTTCCGCGAAAGAGAGTTGGAGCATTGCGAAGTTATAAATTTGCTAAACATTTAAAGGATTTAGATTGGCAAGTTTGTGTCGTTCATTTAGAGGTAAAAGGACAGAAGTTAAGTGATGAGGAAAAGTTAGCATTAGAAGGTGTGGAGCTTTTTGAGCTAAAGACGCCTTTTGATCGTACTATTAACCGTTCCAGTAGTGATTTAGGAGAGGTAGACCCACATATCAGCAATCATATGGAATCATGTAATTTGACTGAGACTCAATCCCAAAGCAATACCTCTATAACCAAATATAAAATTCCCTTACCAAATAGATCTGAGTATATTCCAGAAGACCAAGAGAAAAAAGAGGAAGGGATGCGAGCAAAAAAGGATATAGTACAAGTCGGTGCTCCAATTCAGCGGGTCATTGACAGATTTGAATGCTATTTTCCGATGGATACTTGGTATCCTCTGCTTCGTTCTCATCTAAATTACATGGAACAAATTTTAATTCAAGAGAAACCGAATCTGCTGTGGGTTACAGCTGACCCATGGTCGGGTCTTAGTGTTATTCGAACCTTGTCTAAGCGTTTAGGTGTACCTTTTGTGGTCGATTTCCGTGATCCTTTTACCTTATGCCCAATACGGTCAGCGAAGAAATCTAATTGGGCAAAGAAAGTTGAGAAGAATTTGGAGGTTAAGGTAATTCAAGAGGCAGCAGCCATTGTTTTCACTGCAGATGAAACCCTGAAATTGTATCAAGAATCGTATGCTTTACATGCCGATAAGATGCATTTGATCCATAATGCTTTTGATTATGATCTTTTGAATAGTTCAGCTCAGCTGGATCAAAATATGGAACTTGAGCAAAATAACGAGTTATTTAGGGAAACAAATAAACTTTCAGCTTTTATTGATTCATCGGCAAATCGTGATCGAACCTCTACATCGGAAGGAAGTTCTAAAAGTGAACCATTTAAGCTCTTGTTCTTAGGAAAATTTAGATCCTCTTCTCCTATAGAACCTTTAATTAAAAGTTTCCTGGTCATTAAAAAGAACCATTCAACATTTTTTTCTAACGTCCGGCTCTATCACATTGGAACTCTAGAGAATCAAGTACAAAAAGAACTAGAAAACCTGGGCTTAACTAGACAATTTATATCACTATCACCAATTCCATATGATAGAGTACCTGACTTTATTGAAAATTTTGATGGACTTATATCACTTCTAAATCCTATTCGAAATATGGTTATTCCATCAAAATTTTGGGATTATTTACCCGCAACACCTCCCATTATTTCGATTGGTACCAATCTTGAGATGAAAGAAATATTAACAAATACCCAAAGAGGCTATCAATTTGAGAGTTTTCAAACCGAAGAAATAGCACAAAAGCTATATGAATTACAAGTTCAACGAGGGTCGTTTTCATTAAAGAGTGGAACATCAAAAAAGCATCTTAATCGGATTGTAAGATTCAGTGCCAAACATAAGACTAGAGAATTATCGGATTTATTTTTGAGTGTGATTAAGAACTAAATGGAGTTAATCACAAGTATGAGTATAACTATTGGATATCGTGTCATCTAAAGCTAACATACTACCTTCTTCGCTAACAGAAAAAACTGGAGTAGTTGTATTTGCACGCATCATCACGACTGTGATTGATTTAGCTTTAGCTATAGCTGTGGTAAGATTACTCTCAAAAACAGACTTTGCGATAATGGGTTATATATTAATGATTCATGAAGTTGCACGAAATGTAGCGGTATTGGGCTTTCCTGATAGTGTATTTTACTATTTTGAACGTTTAACAAATGCGGCTAGGAGAGGTTTTGTTTTACAAACCATTGCTATTCTATTAATAAGTGGTACGGTGGCAGGCTTGGCTATTTTGGGGTTTAATTTTTTTTTACCAGATTTACTTAGCCAATGGCCTGAAGAATCAATACGGATGCTTCAGCATTTTTTACCATTTATGGCATTGGTCAGCGTATTGGAAATACCAACTTGGCCAACAACTAATATACTGCTAGCTTCGGATCGACAAAAAGAGGCTGCTTGGTATGAAATGAGTACTTCGATTGTGGCTTTTTGTGCGCTTGTACTTCCTCTTACCTTAGGTTATGGTTTAGAATTAGCTATTTGGTCATTAGTTGGCTATTCAGTCATTCGATTTATTGGCTCACTGGTCCTACTAGGAATCATTTTACCGAAAGATGCACGCTTGGTTGATACGCAATTAGATTTAACCACTACCGAGAAACGTGAACTTCAGGGTGATTATTGGATGGAATCGCAAATATCGTTGACGGATCAAGCTAAGTTTGCACTGCCCTTGGGTCTATCATCTTTGGTGGGTCGTTTTAATAAGTACATTGATAAATTCATAGTGTCTATATTTTTGGTCAACACCGCTTATGCGGAGTACTCTGTTGCAGCTAATGAAGTACCTTTAATCAGAGTAATTCCATTAGCAGTAGGATCGGTGCTCATCTCTCGATATGTGCAGTTTAATCTGCAATCAAAGAAAGATAAACTATTGGCTCTGTGGTATAGAGGTATAGAAAAAGTAAGCTTGTTGGTAATACCTATGACTATATTATTCACAATATTAGCACCTGAACTTATCACATTTTTATTCGAAACAGACGGGGTGTCTTATGCTAATGCGGTCCTACCTTTTCAATTATACAACCTTATTGTGCTTATTCGAGTGACTCATTATGGGAGTATTTTGCAAGCTTTTGGGGATACAAATGGAGTTTTTTATTTCAGTCTTAATCTGTTGGCAGCAAATGTACTGTTAAGTGTGCCGATGACTATATATTTTGGAATAGTAGGTACTGCACTAGCTACGCTCATTGCTAATTTGTACAACTGGCTACTACTTCTTAGAAGGATAGGCAGTCACATGAAACTACCTTTTTGGAAAGTACTGCCTTTTCCATTTTATGGCAAAGTCTTAGCTCTTTCTGTGAGCATAGGCGCACTAATGTTCATGGTAAAGGAATATTTACTTACAAATCTAGCCCCCCTATACTCCATTTTAAGTATTAGTCTGGTATATCTTGTAATGTATGTAGTTGCTAGCAGATTAATCGGGTTAATTAGCCAACAAGATTGGAAAACTCTAAAGCATTGGGCTGGGCTTTCGTTTCTTCGTTAGTGTTTAACAAGAACTTTAACATACTCTAAAGAGTTCTTCTTAGAATAGACAAGCCTTTTTTATTGCCTATGTATTCGTGCGTAAACTCTGGATACTCATGCATCCATTGATTAACCGACTGTTGTTCACTTCTGCGAGCAGCATCATCCAGAATGATCACACATTCTTTAGAGAGTCTGGAGATTAACGAAGGTAGAGCAGGATAGCGGGCTAGTTGATTAGTTTTAACTGGTGGTCCATCCACTATCAATAGATCAATAGTTCCTTTTGTTGTTAGCCCGTCTAAACTGTACCAGCTGTAAATTTTATTGTCAATTTGCCTAGGCCCTAAAGGGCTATATATTACCTGTGCATTGGTTTCTAGTTTATGTGATTTGAGTAGATCTTTAGTCTTTAGAGTATATTCTTCGCTGTGGTCTAATGATATGATGTGAGCCCCGACTTCTCCGTGCTGTTCAAGGGCATATGCGGTAATTAGGGTGGAAATTCCACTGCCAAGTTCCACAACTAAGCTTGGTTTATTCATCATGCATTCGTGCAAGATTGTTTTGGCAAAATCTGGATAAGCGGACCAACTAGACATACTTGGCAAAGGGTATCTAGGAGTAATGAAGGAATAAATACTGTGAACAGCCTGAACTTGTGTTCGTTCTTCTTCTAAATCTTTCTCAATACTTCTATATACATGAAATAATAAGGCGAGAAGGATAAAAGTTAAAAGAGGTAGTACTACTATAATTGCCGCCTCAAAACCTAAAAAATAATGAATGGAGAAGCCTATAAGTAGCAATAGTATACTTGGAATAAAGATAAAGTTATTATCCTTATATTTAATATTTAGGGAGTTTAAATCATCCTTTATTCTCCTAATCATGATATTATATGTTCCTTACTTATGGGGCTATTTACTCACGATTACCGTTTGAAAAATGACCAATTATTATACTCAAAAGATTTAATTTGACCATTACAACTTTTTATAGTTCTTTTTTTAAATTAATGCAGAATCAGTATCCCAGCGTATTGAACTTATGTGCTGTTGTTTTTTTTCTTTCTTGGTTTATTATGGTATCAGATAACTCAATGGCACAAGATACAAAATATATTCAAAGCTTAACCATCTCTGAAACAGGTGGCCTAATAGTCGAAGATTTTGAGAGCGATAGCCTTGGGCAATTACCTTATAATTGGTTTGAGCAAAGAGGTGTTAACCGACCTTACTTTTATCCTGAGGAAATAAAAAATGATTATTTGTACCAAATTACAGAAGAAGAAAGTTCAATGAATGAAGTGAATAAATTCTTACGGTTTAATGGGGTTATTGCAAAACATCTTAATTTTCCATTACATCAAGTTACCAATTTAAACCTTAACAATACCCCAATTCTTTCATGGAAATGGAGAATTTGGGATGTTCCTGCAGGAGCGAATGAAGGAGACAATAAATTAAATGACACGGCCGCTAGTATTTATATCGTTTTCAAAGTAAAAAGGATGGCTTTAGTAAAAGATGTTCCACAGAGCATACGATATACTTGGAGCAGTAGTTTACCTATAGGGACAGAGATTTCTACATTTTTTGGTAATCAAAAAATTGTTGTGGTTGGAACGGGGGAAACGAATAAGCCAACTGGAGAATGGTTGTTATTTTCACGCAATCTAAAGGATGACTATGAACGACTATTTGGAGAAATAATGCCAACTACCCCGCTTGCAATTCTTATACTAAGTGATGGTGATTCCACCAGTGATTCTACTAAAGCTGACTATGATGACATTGGGTTTTATCCATTAGGACATGACTGATCAAGTTATGCCCAAATGATTTATTAGTTATAGTTAGTTTTATTCTTCAATACGGTTGTTAGTACAAGCACCACTTTAATTTCGAAATTCGTACCTTTATTGAATGAAGTTTATTCTGAATTGGCTCACCCCATTACTCAAAATCAATATTTATCACCCATATAAAGTTTTATTGGGAGCTTTCATTTTGTCTTGTGTGGGAGGCTACTATGCACTTCAATTAAAAGTAGATACCGATCTAGCTAATTTATTGCCAAAAAGTCATCCTAATGTGCAAGCATTGAATGAACTCAAGGATATGGTTGGCGGGGAAACTGCTATGCAGGTGGTTATTAAGAGCCCTGATTTTCAAGCTAATAAACGATTTGCAGAAGAACTTATTCCAAAAAGTTTAGCACTATTTTACCCTCGGTATAATGAAGGTTATTTTGACAGAGTAGAGTACACCAAAGACACCGAATTCATACAAGATAATGCCCTTTACTTGGCAAGTGAAAAAGAGTTGGCCGACTTAATAAAATGGTTAAATGATGAAATTCAACTGGCTAAAGAAAAGGCAAATCCTTTTTATTTTGATCTAGGCTTTGAGGACGATCTTAAAGAAGAAGAATCTGATGTAGAGGATTTCAGAGCTTCCTATGCATCCATTGTACCTTCTGAATACCCGCTAAATGAAGATAGTACAATTATGGTACTGAATTTCTATCCTACAGGTTCTAAGAGTGATATTCAGTTTCTAGATGATATGTTTGCCGAGTATGACAGCTTATTAACTGAAATGAAACCAACGGACTATCATACTCAAATGAAGGTCTACCATGGGGGAAGGTTGCAGCGACACCTAGAGGAATTAACATCCATCATGAGTGATGTAGTAGGTAGTTTTGCATCTGGAATTAGTAGTGTTATTTTATTGGTAATGCTATACTTTTTCCTAAAGAAATATTTACATTATCGAAGGGGTACTGATAACGCGCATAGCTTTATGGATCATGTCATAAGGATGCCATTGCCCGTGTTAATCATAGGAATTCCTTTGATAAGTAGTTTGTTGTGGACATTTGGTTTGACTTATTTCGTATTAGGTATGCTAAATACCATGACATCTGTTCTATTTGTGATTCTTTTTGGACTTGGGATAGACTATGGTATACACTATTATGCCCGGTATATCGAGCTACGTTCTGAAGGATTGGGTATTCAGCAAGCCATTTTAACTACTCATGAGACTACGGGTGAAGCTATTATTGTCAGCGCACTTACTACCGCTGCTGCACTCTTTGTATTGATATTGGCTGATTTTAGAGGGTTTTCTGAATTTGGTTTTATTTCAGGTGTGGGAATATTATTCGCCTTGTTGTCTATGCTATACTTACTCCCCTCCATTTTAGTAGTGCTGGAGAGGCACAACTTGATTCTATTTTCAACACGTAAAGTTACTAAAGTATATGCTACCCGAGTTTATCCATTTTATAAAAGCGTAGTGCTTTTGGGAATTGTTACTGCAGGGGTAGTTTTAGTAAACGCGGGAAATCTCCGGTTTCAATATGATTTTAGTAAACTAGAGCCTCGATACCCCAAATACGAAAAGTTTAGTAAGCTATCCGGGCAGGTTAGTACGGGTACAAAAAGAAATCCGGCCTATATTATTGCTGATGATGACAAGCAAGTTCAGCATTTATTAGAGGTCTTACGACAACGAGCCAATATAGATACTATTAGCCCAACTATTGCGAGCATTGAAGCTTTACAAGAGCGCTTTCCCTTAAATGAAGCAAAAAAAGAATCTAAGCTAAAAAAAATAAAATATATTCGTGGGCTTTTAGAGGATCCATTATTAGCAAATCAAAACTCGGAGGATTTTGAAAAACTTCTTAAAGCATCACAGACAACTTCCGCACTCACTATTGAACAGATACCAGAATACTTGCAAACTCAATTTATATCCAAAGATGGTGAAATAGGACGGTTTGTCATTGTATATCCCTCGGTTGGGTTATCCGACGGTAAAAAGTCTATAGCCTTCAAAGATGATATTTCCGAAATAGTTTTACCTAATGGAAAAATAAAATACGCTGCTAGTACAAGTATCGTAGCCGCCTCAATGCTGGACTTGATGCGATCAGAAAGTCCTTATATGATAGGGGCTACTTTTGCTATTGTTTTTATATTCATGCTTTTTACCTTTCGATCTATCAAGTGGTCTATTATTGCGATGTTACCTCTGTTGGTTGGATTGTTATTTCTATTTGGAATAATGCTACTCACAGGATTTCAGTTTAACTTTTATAATTTGGTGGTACTACCTGCTATCCTTGGTATTGGTGAAGATAGTGGCGTACACTTGGTTTATCGATATAAAGAAGAAGGTAAAGGACGTTTAGCGGTGGTTTTAGCTAGCACTGGGCAACACATCACCATGGGATCATTCACTACTATGCTTGGCTTTGCTGGTTTATTATTTACAGCTCATCCTGGTTTACAATCTTTGGGCATCATGGCAGTACTAGGAATAGGTATGACCCTACTGACCTCTCTCACTTTTTTACCAGCTCTTTTACAGTGGCTAGAAATTAGGGGTAAACTTTAGTTTCTATTTTCTCTTTATACTTGGTTACTACTGCTTCCAAAAAGAATGGGAGAACAATATAATTACCGTAAATAATTCTAGACGCCCAACCATCATAAAAACGATAAAGATCCATTTTGCAGCATAAGGCAATTGAGCAAAATTATCTGTTGGGCCGAATTCACCCCAAGCAGGCCCAATATTTCCTAAAGCAGCAATACTTGCTCCAATACTTGACATTAAATCATAGCCAAAAAGGCTTATTAATATAACACCAAATCCAAAAATTAGGATATATAGTATGAAAAAACTTAACACAGTTCGTTGTATACTGAGTTCAATTGCTTGATCACCAATACGAATAGGTATAATTGCCCTTGGATGAATGATTTGTTTAATTTCGCGCCCAAGGTTACGAATAAGTATCATCCATCTAACCATTTTTAAACCACCACTTGTAGATCCAGAACTGGCTCCTGTAAAAAAGAAAAGTAGGAGAATTGATGCTCCAAAAGTATACCACAGTTCATAATCATCCGTAACATATCCAGTCGTAGTAATTATTGCAACTACTTGGAAGCTACCATATTGGAGAGCCTCTAAAAATGTTCGACCATCAAAATACCAAAGTGAAAAAGTAATTATCATGATTCCGATAAAGGTAATTAAGGTGTAAAAGCGTGTTTCTCGATTGTTAAAAAATGTATCCAAGTCACCTTTGAAGAGTCGGAAATGCATGGCAAAGTTAATTCCGGATAAGAACATAAATAGAGTAATAATTATGTCGATATAGACAGAATCGAAGGCTGCTATACTAGCATCTTTGGTAGAAAATCCACCAGAGGCTAGAGAAGTAAAAGCATGGTTCAGTGCATCAAACCAATTCATTGCAGGGTGCAACCATAATAACATAAATTCTAGGACAGTTAATGCAACATATACCACCCATAGTAGTTTAGCCGTTTCCTGAACCCTTGGTGTTAATTTGTCCGCAGTAGGCCCAGGAGATTCAGCCTGGAAAAGCTGCATTCCGCCAATCCCCAATAAAGGTAAAATAGCTAATGAGAGAACGATGATACCCATTCCCCCAAGCCATTGAGCTAAGGAGCGCCAAAATAGAAAGCTATGCGGTAGAGATTCTATAGTAGGATTTTGAAATCCAGAGGAGGTAGTTCCACCCATAATCGTAGATCCTGTAGTAGTGAGACCGCTCATTGTTTCAAAAACGGCATCGGTATAAGACGGCAAAATACCTGATATGATAAAAGGTAAAGCCCCTACAAGCGATAGAGTAATCCAAGTTAAAGCAACTACCATGAAACCTTCACGTATACGTATCTCTTCAGTAGGCTTGAAGAGCCACCAAAGTAAACCGCCAGAAATAAATGCTATACCTGCTGAAATAAGGAAG
>MDTG01032436.1_pt1 | contig 12344 bp, 12 predicted proteins | sample 811421 | NCBI WGS metagenome assembly MDTG01 (sample SAMN05326645, study PRJNA326480) | marine metagenome | isolation source: seawater | place: Pacific Ocean: South East | collected 2011
AGCCGTACGGTAGATGTATTGATGGCGATACCAAGTCTGATTTTTGCGTTAGTATTGTTGTCAATTTTTGGCTCTACGGTAACGAATTTAATCCTGATTATTGCAGTGCTGGACTCAACCCGCGTCTTCCGCTTGACTCGGGCCGTTGCGCTCAACGTAGTGGTGATGGATTATGTAGAAGCAGCGCGTTTGCGCGGTGAGGGCCTTGGTTGGATTATGCGTCGTGAAATCCTTCCAAATATTCTGCCGCCTCTGATTGCTGAATTTGGTTTGCGCTTCTGCTTTGTATTTTTATCTATCGCTGCTCTGTCGTTCCTCGGTGTAGGCATCCAACCCCCCACAGCCGATTGGGGATCTATGGTGCGCGATAATGCGTCTTTGATCCAATTTGCCCAATATGACCTCAAAGCTGGTTTGACTCCCTTGTTGCCTGCGGCAGCGATTGCGCTGCTGACGGTAGCAGTTAATTTTGTTGTGGATTGGTTTCTACATAAAACAAGCGGGTTGCGTGATGAGTGAGCAAACAAAAAAAGGCGATATCCTACTGTCGATAAAGGGCTTGAAAATTCAAGGTTTTTCCGATGATCAATGGCATGATATTGTGAAGGGCGTCGACCTAACCCTTCGTGCGGGCGAGGTGCTTGGGTTGATTGGTGAATCTGGAGCGGGTAAGTCAACCCTTGGACTGGCCGCAATGGGGTATACTCAACCAGGGTGCCGCATCACCGAAGGAGAGATAATCTTTGATGGCGTTGACCTAGTAAAATTGACAGACGAAGAAAAGCGCAAATTTTGGGGCAACCGGATGGCGTATGTGGCACAATCAGCGGCGGCTTCGTTTAATCCTGCACATAGGTTGATCGTCCAGACTACTGCCTCGACAATACGAGCAGGCATTAAAGATCATCAGGCAGCTTATGATGATGCCAGGCACTTGTACAGTGTCCTCAATTTGCCAGACCCAGACCACATTGGTGACCGCTATCCACATCAGGTTTCGGGTGGGCAGTTACAACGGGTTATGACGGCCATGGCAATTTCGCCTAGACCAGATCTTTTGGTGTTTGATGAACCAACTACGGCGCTTGATGTAACCACGCAGGTTGAGGTTTTGGCCTCGATGCGATCTATCGTGGAAGAGTTCAATACTGCGGCAATTTATATTACACATGATCTAGCAGTGGTCGCTCAGATGGCAGACAGGATAAAGGTTCTTCGCCATGGATACGAAGTAGAAGAGGCGCCGACACGCCAGATGCTTAGTGCGCCTGAACATCCCTACACCAAATCACTTTGGTCGGTACGGGCGCTTGAAAAACCACAGCAAGTGCCTCAAGTCTCGATGTTGTCGGTGCAGGGAATTGATGCCAGTTACGGGATGCAAAGGGTTTTACACAACGTCAATATCGAAGTACCCAAAGGATCAACTGTGGCGGTTGTTGGCGAATCGGGCTCTGGTAAGTCGACCACTGCCCGGGTCATCACCGGCTTGTTGCCGCAAACTTCTGGGAGCGTAAAGTTTAACGGCGTGGATTTGCCAGCTATGCTTAGGCATCGCAGCAAAGATCAAAAACGCCGGATCCAAATGATCTATCAAATGGCTGATACTGCGATGAACCCGCGTCATACTGTAGGTGAGATCATTGGCCGACCGCTTGAATTTTACCTTGGCATGCGTGGGGCTGAGAAAACCAAACGCATCGTGGAGCTGCTTGAGATGATTGAGTTGGATGCTGTGTTCCTGGAGCGTTTGCCTGGAGAGCTGTCTGGTGGTCAAAAGCAGCGGATTTGTATAGCCAGAGCGCTGGCAGCTGAGCCAGAATTTATCATCTGTGATGAGGTGACCTCGGCGCTAGATCAAATTGTTCAAGAGGGCATTCTTAAGCTTTTGTTGCGTTTGCAAAAGGAGTTGGGATTGACTTATCTGTTCATCACCCACGATATCTCTACCGTTAATGCTATCGCCGATCAGGTGGTGGTCATGAACCAAGGCAAAGTCGTGGAACAGGGTTTAAAAACAGATGTTTTTCAACCGCCGTACCCAGACTATACAGCATTATTGCTGTCTTCTGTGCCAGAGATGGATCCTGACTGGTTAACCGATCTTATTCAAAAACGCTCTGATGCCAGTGCCTGAATTTCAGAAATTTTTCTGGGCTCCAATTTGTAATAGAGTGCTTAGAAAATCCACTATTTAATAGTTAAAATTTTAATATGTGCTCCAAGAAAATTTAGTTGATATTTCCGAGTAGTTTGTGGTTCTTGTCATGGGCAAACCCAAGGCGGTTGCGTAGTATTTTTGTCACGATTTAATTCAGGCGTGTATGACCTGTATGATTGATCAATAGCGGCGTTTTCCCGTCGTAAATAAGCAAGGTGAAATTACTACCTGTGATATACTGAAAGAAGTAAAAAGGAGCTATAACTTGACTCAGAATTTGCGTGAAAACCTAGCTATTGTGGCAGCCAGCCCAGCAGATGGTCCAATCAGCATGCCTGGCAAGTTTTACACTGATTTTCAGCTGTTTGCGTGGGAGTGTGACACAGTTTTGCAAACTGGATGGCATTGCCTTGGCCGTTCGGATGAGATTCCGAATGACGGGGATTACTTTACGCAACAAGTGCTGAATGAGCCATTGTTGATTACTCGTGCTGATGGCGCTATCAAAGTCTTGTCCAATGCATGTCGCCATCGTGGAATGCCCTTGGCTCAAGGGGCTGGGAATGCCCGCCGCCATGTGTGCCCTTACCACGCCTGGGCCTATGGCCCAGATGGGCAATTGCTGTCAGCGCCACGTATGAAAAATACGAGCTTTGACATAAAAACTTGTGCGCTGCCTGCTTTTGCAAGCCGGGTGCACAATGGGTTCATATATGCATCATTATCGGATTCTCCAGACATATTTGATCTGGCAGATCTGGACGGTCTTATTGCGCCTTACGAGCCAGAAAATTTTCGCCACATACACACCGCTACTGAAGTGTGGAACTGCAACTGGAAAGCTCTGGTCGAGAACTTTATGGAGGGCTATCATTTATCGGTGGTTCATCCAGAAACACTGCATCATTACACTCCAACTGGGCTGTCGCGCAAAGGGCCATCAGGAGCTGGATTTACATCGTATTTTGCTAATTATCCTGACAGCGCGGCTGGGCGGGGTACGGGGGCAGCGGGCCTGACTGAAGACGAACGGAAGCGGTCGACATTATTTGCTGTCTATCCGAGCCAAGTGGTTAGTGTGGCGGCTACAACTATGGTTTCCTTATCTATATTTCCATTGACTTTAGAGCAGATCGAAGTGCGTTGGACTTTTTCAACCTATGGTGATGAACTAGATGATGGTGTGCTTGCAGATAGGATTGCAGTTTGGGACCAAGTTAATCGTGAGGACCGCGAGAAGCTGGAGAACATGCAAAAGGCGCTTCACTCACGTCATGCGACGGGTGGTCCGCTGGCAGGTGCAGATTATGAAGGTACAGTGAGGGATTTTCAACAGTGGATTGCAAAACGCTCTGTGGAACTAGCTTAAGCCCGTTTGCAAGCGGGTCACAAGGTTGGCTAGCATCTCATCGCATTTTGCCAATTGATCCGCGCTGACAAACTCGTCTGGTTTGTGACCTTGATCCATGGAGCCAGGCCCGCAAACAACGGTAGGGATTCCCACTTCACTTGAAAATAATCCGCCCTCGGTTCCGAAGGCTACCTTCATTGTGTCATTTGCTCCCAGAAGGGATTTTACAAATTTTACCACATCTGAGTCTTCTGGTGTGATTAGACCTGGATAGGTGTTTGGTGTGCGCTTGATGTCAATTGCGACCTCGGGTGCGATGGAGCGATAATGCGCGACAATTTCATTAGCACGGGTACTAATTTCATACATTAGTTCATCTGGATTGTCCTCACTAAGCGAGCGTATTTCGAACAGGACTTCGCATCGGTCTGGTACAATATTCAGCGCAACGCCTGCGTTAATCGTGCCTACATGAAGTGTTGTGTAGGGTACGCTGTAATCGGCATCCGCTGCACCAACGGTTGACAGCCGATCTTGAATACTACGGAGCACATTGATGAAATCCACGGCCATGTAGATTGCATTCACAGCCATTGGGGCCAGTGCAGAATGACCAGCCCGTCCAATCATAGTCGCTTTCGCCGCCATTTTGCCCTTATGCCCTATGGCCACTTGCATTGATGTGGGTTCGCCCACGATGCAACATACCGGCTTGAATGGCGCGTCTTTCAGCAAATCGACGAGGGATCGAACGCCGATGCAGCCGATCTCCTCATCGTATGAAAATGCGAGATGGAGTGGCGTTTTTAGGTCTTTAGAAGCAGCGTCTAGCCCAGCAGACAGCGAAGAGGCGACGAAACCCTTCATGTCACACGTACCACGCCCGAAATACTTATCGTCCTCAAATGTCAATGAGAAGGGTGGTTTTGTCCACCTTTGGCCCTCCACAGGAACAACATCGGTATGTCCCGAGAGCATAACTCCTGGAAGGCCCCTTGGTCCTATGCTGGCGTACAGGTTCGCCTTTTTGCCTGTTGCATCTGGGATCACAGTCACCTCCCCACCAACGCTTTTAATTAGGCTTGCGCACCACTTAATTAGATCAAGGTTCGGGTTGGCAGAGACTGTTTCAAAAGCGATCAGCTTGTCTAGAATTTCAAGTGTCTTCACAGGGCAGGGCTTTCCTTTGGATAGCGTAAGGTGTCGATGATATGGGGTGGCCAGCTCCAGCTTTGGCCGCTTTTTGTTCAAAATCAGATCCGTTTTGCATGTGAGCTTAGGTATATCTGGCATCAGGAGCAATCGTTTCCAGTCTGAACGGCATTCATTCGTGTAATTTTGCCATTCCAATTTTGCTGAAGAGGTCAAAAGCCAAGATAGGTCAATCAAGGTGTATTTTGAATATTTGAGAGATTTTCCAGCGAAGCATTAGCGCCCCCCATGTAATAGTTGTGATCCAGGAGCCAGATGTGGCGATCATCGGCTCTGGTCGCGGTGGGTACGCAGCTGCTTTGTGGGCATAGCAGCGTGTGGCACTATTGGAACGGGTTTAGGCCGAGTTGAAACTACAAAGGAGTTAATTTTATTTACTAAGTTTGTTTAAAGGTAAATTTAAAAAGCGTTTGATTTTAGAGATGCAACTTGTCCGAACAAATATCCACAATTATTGGAAACTAGTTAAAATCAGTTTCAAGTGTATGAAGATAAATTAAAATTTGTATTTTGACATTGCGCCTCTGATTGCAAAATTTTATTAACCTGTTATCTATCTTTACGCACGCTATTTCTGAGGAAACCTATATGCGATTTGCTACCTATACTGCGAACGAAGAGACTTTTTATGGAGCGGTTGCGAATGGTGGAATGATCGCATTGTCCAATCAGTTTGCGTATTGGCCGACCTTGCGGGAAGTAATTGCGGCGGAGGGCTTGGATAATTTGGCCAACGCAGCAGAGGGGCAAGCTGTGACCCACGCGGCTGGCAGTTTTAAATTTGAAATTCCAATCCAGCAGCCGGAAAAAATAATCTGCGTTGGGGTAAATTTTCCTGATCGAAACGCGGAATATAAAGATGGAAAAGAAGCGCCAAAATTTATGTCTTTGTTCCCGCGTTTTCCGCGATCTTTTGTTGGGCATGATGTGCCACTAACGAGACCCAAAGTATCTAAACAGTTAGATTATGAGGGTGAAGTAGTGGTGGTGATTGGAAAGGGTGGCCGGCATATTGCTGAGGCAGATGCTCTCAATCATATTGCGGCCCTGTCGATATGTAATGAAGGCACAATTCGCGACTGGGTACGCCATGCGAAATTTAACGTTACGCAGGGAAAGAACTGGGATGGATCAGGGGCGATTGGACCGTGGATTGTGCCGTTTAAAGATCCAAGCCAGCTGTTGGATATTAAGTTGGAGACACGGGTAAATGGGGAGGTGCGGCAATCTGATCGCTCCTCTAGGATGATTTTCAATCATGCGGCGGAGATTGCGTATATTTCAACTTTTACCACCCTGGTTCCGGGTGATATGATAATTACGGGGACGCCAACTGGAGCGGGTGCACGTTTTGATCCGCCTGTTTATCTCAAGCCAGGTGATTTGGTGGAAGTGGAAGTGGAAGGCGTTGGCGTGCTGCGCAATGGGATTGTGGATGAGGTTTAGGCGACCTGTAAACGGAGAAAAGTATGACACCGGAAGAAATTACAGCAACGGCGGCGCGGTTGTTTGATGCGGAATTGTCGCAGATTCAGATAGGTGCAATTTCGTCAGCATATCCTGATGTCACGATGGAGAATGCCTACGCGATCCAAGCGGCGTTTGTTGCGGCCAAGGAAGCGGGTGGTGCGGCGCGTAGGGGTTGGAAGATAGGATTGACTAGTCGGGCAATGCAGATGGCGCTGGGAATTGATATTCCTGACAGTGGTGTTTTGTTTGACGATATGTTTTTTGATCACGGTGCCACTGTTCCGTTGGGGCGATTCATTGAACCACGGGTTGAGGCAGAAATTGCCTTTATTATGGGGGATGATCTGTCGGGTGTGAACTGTACGCGAGACGCAGTTTTGGCGGCGACGAACTGGGTAGTTCCTGCACTGGAAATTCTGGACACACGGATTTTACGAGTGGACCCAGAAAGTGGGCTGCCACGCAAGGTATTTGATACGATTGCGGACAATGCGGCCAACGCAGGTATCGTGTTGGGGCAGAAGAAGCATAGTCCTGACGTGTTTGATCTACGGTGGGTTGGGGCGGTTGTAGCCCGCGACGGTAGTGTTGAGGAAACGGGTTTGGGCGCGGGTGTTTTGAACGACCCTGTGATGGGTATTGTTTGGCTAGTGCAACGGTTAGCAAAGTATGGGCAAAGGGTAAGCAGGGGCGATGTGGTGCTTTCAGGCAGTTTCATCCGCCCCATTGAAGCGCCATCTGGATCAGTTTTTGCAGCGGACTACGGCGCATTTGGCTGTGTGGATATCACGTTTGAATAGGAGGCTATAATGGGCGCACCTGTAAATAAGTTAAAACATGCATTGGCAGTAGGGGAGTTGCAAACGGGAGTTTGGTTAGGGCTTGTGGACCCGTATGCCGCAGAAGTGGCTGGGACGGCAGGGTTTGATTGGGTGCTGATTGATGGGGAGCATGCTCCCAATGGCACGGCTGAGATTTCGAAGCAGATCGGTGCATTGAGTGCAACTGAAAGCTCTGTAATTGTCCGAGTTCCAAAAGGGGAAGATTGGTTAATTAAACAGGTGCTAGATGCCGGGGCACAAACGGTAATGGTGCCTATGGTGGAAACGGGTGAACAGGCGGCGGAGATGTCACGCGCAATGCTTTATGCGCCGGAGGGCATTCGTGGCGTGGGCTCAGCACTTGGCCGTGCTTCAAAGTGGACAGGTATTCCTGATTACCTAACAACTGCAAATGACCAGATGTGTTTGATTGTTCAGGTGGAAGCGCAGCGCGGGCTTGATAATCTGGATGCTATTCTGTCCGTTGAGGGCGTTGACGCGGTGTTCATTGGCCCTGCAGATTTGGCGGCGGATATGGGATATTTGGGTAACGATCAAGCTCCCGAGGTGCAAGCGGCGATTGAGGATGCAGTAAAGCGTATTCGTGCAGTGGGTAAGGCGGCGGGAATCATGTGCCCTGATCCCGTTTATGCCAAAAAATTCATCGACTGGGGCGTAAATTTTGCCTGTGTGGCAATTGATGTGGTGATGCTGGCAAACGGCTTGCGCAAATCGGCAAAACTGTTCAAAGGGTAATCAGTCACTTGACGTTTAGGCATGTTCTGATGACCCTCGATGAGTAAATTTCATTACGCTGTTTCGTATGACATCTGATTAAATTATGGAGTAAATATGCCCATTAGAAACGAAGACGCCCTGAAATTTATGCTTGAACGCCGATCCGTGTCTCATAAAACGCTGGGTGCACCTGTACCGAATCGTGCACAGCTGGATGTCATCCTGACTGCGGGCGCGCGGATCCCTGACCATAAAATGTTAGAACCGTTCCGGTATCTGGTACTAGAAGATGCTGCGCTTGACCGATTGGCAGAGGCGGTTCACGCCCGTGCGCTGGCGCTCAATATGGATCTGGATAAGGCGGAAAAAGCGCGGTTTTCATTTGCCAACGCTCCCATGAGTATTGCGGTAGTAGCGAGTCCGAAACAAACAGATAAGGTCCCAGAGGTTGAGCAGATCTTGGCAGTTGGAGCGTGTTGCACTTCTGTTTTGAACGCTGCATTGGCCAGTGGATGGGGTGCGAATTGGATCACAGGATGGGCGGCTTTTGATACAACATTTTTGATGGAGCATCTGGGGCTGGCTGTGGATGAATACATTGCGGGTTTTATGCACATTGGCACAGCACGCACTGAACCATCAGAACGCAAACGGCCCAACTTGGACGCCATCACTACGTGGTTTAGCAATTGATAACCAACGACGCTTTTAAAGCCTTATCTCAAGTAAGTGACCCCAAATTTCTTAGCGTTTTTTTTCGGGGTGTGGGGCTATCACTGATTTTGTTGGTGCTGATAACGATGGGCATACTTTGGTTATTACCCAATACAATAAGTCTACCCTGGCTTGGTGAGTTGGCTTGGTTGACGCCACTTTTGGATGGGTTCGCGGTGATTAGTATGATTATGTTGTCAATTTTTTTGATGATCCCTGTGGCGTCTTTATTTATTGGGCTGTTCCTAGATCAGGTCATGGATGCTGTTGAAGCTAAACATTATCCTAGCGTGGGCCCTGCTCGCAAAGTAAGCATTGGCGAGACAACCAGAGAATCACTCAAGTTTTTGGGCTTGATGATTGCAGTGAATATGCTGGCTTTTGCGATATACTTTTTTTTGCCTTTAGCGTTTTGGATTGTAAACGGTGTGATGCTAGGACGGGAATATTTCCAGATGGTGGCGATGCGGCGTGTTGGGCGCAAAGAGGCAAAAAGGCTGCGGAGAAGCCATTGGCTACATATATCGTTCGCTGGGACATTGATGGCGGTGCCGCTGACTGTGCCATTGCTTAACCTCATTATCCCAATTCTAGGGGTTGCGATGTTTACGCATTTGTTCCACCGTTTGGTGGCAACGTAACAAAATTCTAGCTGGGACCTTTTTGGTGTTCTAAAAATTGCTGCCGAATGAAACGTGAGAAGGCATTACACTTTAATCCTTCCGGAAATGTGATTTTTCTCGTGGCTTACCGTCCCAGCCTGTTTTGCCAGTTTTGCGGTCGCTACCACCAAAACCACCGCGCCCGCCGCGATCACCACCACGGTCCCCTCCGTAACTGCCACGTCCGCCTCGGTCATTTCCACCTTCGCGAACTTCCCAACGTTTGAGCAAAATCTTGTCAAAGCTGTCGCGGTGGATCACACCTTCATTGCACCATACTAGTGAGACTTTGTCACCTTCAACGGCTTCAACCGCCATACGAGGAGAGCCAGAAATAAGAGCAGCGAGGTCGCCTGCTTTCAGCGTAGCCATTGGGTAATCCTTTCGAGGAGTATAGAACTCGCACCGACGCTTTAGAGTGGATCAGTGTGAATGGAAAGAAGTTTCTAGGCGAGGTGCGTGTCGATTTCGGACCAAACAAGCTCTAATTGAGCGCGACCTTCCATTAAAACCTCGTGGTGTGCATTTGGCACTTCTACAAGTTTTCCGTTGGGCCATTTTGCCATAACGTCTTTGATTGCAGGGACCGAGACAATTGCTTCCTCGGTTCCAATAAGGCATAGACAATCTTGTTTTGCTGGCGCATCGACCACAAGTTTTTTAGTTTCAATAAGGGCGCGGTTGAACCATTGCAATGACGGCCCTCCAAGCCCTAGATCTGGGTGGGTTTGTAACTGATGTTTTAGGATTTCGTATTGATCTTGGTCGTTTGTCAGGACGTTGCTTTCAAACGGTTCGGTGAGGACGTAGTAATCTTCGCTCCCAGAAGGAACAAATTTTTCTCCAAACCCAAGGAATGGACCAATGCGAGCGATAATCGTAGCGGGGATCCGCATTTTAGGTTCTACATAAATACCCCACATCGGGCCACTAAAGATTACTTTTTTGATCGGTAGCCCATCAATTAGAGACCGTAAACCAATGCAGCCACCCATGGAATGCCCAATCATCGCGAACAGATCTGGCAAACCGGTGTCTCTTGCGGTGGCAAGGAGTTCGGCAACGTCGAGTTGGTATTCGGAAAAATCTTTTACCCAGCCCAAATCTCGTTTCGTTGCGTGACGCTCAGATAAGCCCTGTCCGCGCCAGTCAATAATTGCGACTGAATAGTTACGACGCAACAACTGCAAAATTACGCTGCCGTATTTTTCAATAAACTCAGTGCGGCCTGGAAGAATCAGGACTGTTTTATCTCCGCCACTGCGCCAGACGGCCGTGCGTATGCGTAGTCCGTCAGATGCTGTTCGCCAGTACGCCTGTCCGCCCTCGGGTATGCTTTCTAGATCATCGTATAGCGGCGCAGCTATCATCTAGGATAGCAAAGAGCCAAGCTTCATAGCTGTGCCCATGTCACCATCCACTGAAAGTTGGCCTGTCATGAAGGCGGATGTTGGGTTGACGGAGCCGTCCATCATGCCTTGAAATGTTTCGGCGTCTGCAGACAATGTGCACTCTGTTTCATCGTTGTTGAAGACCCGCGCGCCGTCTCCGTCGATAATCAGTGATCCTATATTTGCGATCTCCACTTTGACAGAGCCGTCAAAGCTTTCGCCACCCAGTTTCGCGTTGAGGGCCTCTACGGCTTGGTTGATGATATCACTCATGATTTAACCTTTCAGTGTTTCCTTTTGGAATTTTTGGATTAACTTTTATTTTTATTAGTGTTGGTGATCTAAAATGAAAACTGCAAACTGTGCCGTAGCGTTAATCTGCGCATTTATTTTAAGTCTTGGCGTGCAAGTCGTTGCGACAACCGCGCAAGCCGAGGCTTTGGATGATTTATTCGCAGAATTGCTGGCGGCGGATGAAGACACTTGGGAAGACATAGAAAAGCAGATTTGGTTAGAATGGTCGAAATCTGGTTCTAAGGCGATGGATCATTTGCTTCAACGGGGCCGTGTTGAAATGGAAAAAGGCAATGTGGACAAAGCCATTAAGCATTTTTCTGCGTTGATTGATCACGCACCAGAGTTTGCTGAAGGTTGGAACGCGCGTGCAACCGCCTGGTTCGTTGTGGATCGGTATGGATTATCGATTGCTGATATTCAACAGACTTTAATTCTTGAGCCGCGGCACTTCGGAGCACTGGCTGGGCTCGGCATGATTTTGGAGAGGATGAACCGCCCCAAAGCTGCACTGCAAGCCTATCAGGAAGCCCAAAAGGTTCATCCCAATCGACCTAATGTAAAAGCGGCTTTGGCGCGCTTGGAGGATAAGGTTAGGGGTATCCAGTTGTAACGCTCTGCACCCATGTTAGGTAGGCGCTTCGCTGGTTGCGCTTCCACTCAATAAAATCGTTAAGTGCTTATGGTTGAGGCCTTTGAATGATCGGTGTAAGTGTATGTTGAGAACTGAGAGCGGCCCAAAATGTTAAATCTGCCATCCCGTGTCTGTGCGGTTTTAGGCCCTACTAACACTGGCAAAACCCATTATGCGATTGAACGCATGCTAGGGCATAAAACAGGTGTGATCGGTTTGCCGCTGCGCTTGTTGGCGCGTGAAGTTTACGACAAATTAGTAGCGTTGCGTGGGCCATCTGTCGTTGCTTTGATTACGGGTGAGGAGCGAGTTTTACCTACCCGTGCTCAGTATTGGGTTTGCACGGTTGAAGCAATGCCTCAAGGGATGGGTGCTGATTTTGTAGCGATTGATGAGATTCAGCTGTGTGCAGATCCCGAGCGTGGCCACGTGTTTACAGATCGTTTGTTACATACTCGTGGTACGCATGAGACCCTGTTTTTGGGTGCGGAAACCATGCGTGGGGTGATTGCGCGACTGGTTCCCAAGGCCGAGTTTATACGACGGGACCGACTTTCAAAGTTGACGTATAGAGGCCAAAAAAAGATAAGTCGGATGCCTTCGCAGACGGCGATTGTTGGGTTTTCGGTTGATAATGTCTATGCTATCGCTGAATTGTTACGGCGCCAAAAGGGTGGCGCGGCGGTGGTGATGGGGGCGCTATCTCCACGCACGCGCAATGCACAGGTTGAGATGTATCAGAATGGTGACGTGGATTATTTGGTGGCTACGGATGCCATTGGGATGGGGTTGAACTTAGATATTAGGCATGTGGCTTTTTCAAGTCTGATTAAGTTTGATGGGCGTAAGATGCGGCGCTTGATGCCCAATGAGTTAAGCCAGATTGCAGGGCGTGC
>MDTG01131788.1_pt1 | contig 12342 bp, 11 predicted proteins | sample 811421 | NCBI WGS metagenome assembly MDTG01 (sample SAMN05326645, study PRJNA326480) | marine metagenome | isolation source: seawater | place: Pacific Ocean: South East | collected 2011
AAAAATTTATACTTCATGATGGACCGCCTTATGCAAATGGCCATATTCACATGGGAACTGCTTTAAATAAAATTTTAAAAGATATGATAACCCGTTTTCATCAAATGGATGGTAAAGACTCTATTTATGTTCCTGGTTGGGATTGTCATGGTTTGCCTATTGAGTGGAAAATTGAAGAACAATACAAAAAAAATAAAAAAAACAAAGACGACGTTCCGATTAGAGATTTCCGTAAAGAGTGTAGAGATTTCGCAAAAAAGTGGATTGATATTCATATAAATGAATTTAAGCGTTTAGGTGTTGTTGGAGATTTTGAGAACTATTACTCAACAATGAGTTTTAAAGCAGAGGCACAAATCGTAAGAGAATTAGGAAAATTTCTTTTAGATAAAAGTCTTTACCAAGGATTTAAACCTGTACTTTGGTCTACAGTTGAAAAAACCGCATTAGCTGATGCTGAGGTGGAGTATTTAGATCATACCTCTAGCACCATTTATGCGGCTTTTAAAATACAAAAAACTGACAGAGATTTTCTTAAAAATACTAGTGTAGTTATATGGACTACCACTCCATGGACTATTCCAGCGAATAAAGCTTTAGCTTACAATAGTAATTTAGATTATTCTTTACTAGAAGTAGAGAAAACAGAAACTTTTGACGTTACAAAAATAATAGTAGCAACTAAATTAATAAAAAGTGTTGTAGATTCTTGTAAGATTAAAAATTACAAAATATTAAAACAATTCAAAGGATCAGAGCTTAAAAATACTATTTGTTCACATCCTTTATTGAATTTAGGTTTTAAATATGAAATTCCTATGCTAGATGCAAGTTTCGTTACTTTAGAACAGGGAACAGGAGTTGTACATTGCGCACCAAGCCATGGTCCTGATGATTTTAATTTATGTTTAAAAAATAATATTACATCGAAGTATACAGTAGATAACAGTGGGCGCTATACTAAAGAGATACCATATTTTAACAATCTTCATATATTTAAAGCGGACGTAGAAGTAATACAAAAGCTTAAAGACGAAAAAAAATTATTATCATCAGATAAATTGCAACATAGCTACCCTCATTCTTGGAGGTCTAAAGCTCCTCTAATTTATAGAGCTACACCTCAGTGGTTTATTTCTATGGAACAACAATCATTGAGAAAAAAGGCAATAAAATCTATTAATGAAACTACCTTTTATCCAAAAAAAGGTAAGGAGAGATTGATGTCCATGATCGAAGGTAGACCAGACTGGTGTGTGTCTAGACAGAGAGTCTGGGGAGTTCCATTGCCAATATTTATAAATAAAAAAACTAATGAACCATTAAGAGACAAAGAGATAATAAATAAAATTGCAGATATTTATGAAAAAGAAGGATCAGATTGTTGGTTCACTGATGATCCACAAAGATTTTTGGGACAGGATTATAAGTCAGCGGATTATACACAATTAAAAGACATCGTTGAAGTTTGGTTTGATAGTGGGTCAACTCATAGTTTTGTCTTAGAGTCGAGAAAAGATTTACAATGGCCTGCAGATATGTATTTGGAAGGTTCAGATCAACATCGTGGCTGGTTTCATTCCTCACTACTAGAGTCGTGTGGAACAAGAGGAAGAGCTCCATTTAAAAGTATTTTATCCCATGGCTTCGTTGTTGACGGAAAAGGCATGAAGATGTCAAAATCTGCAGGCAACGTAATTTCCCCTGATGAAATATTGAAAAATTTTGGGGCAGACATTCTAAGAGTATGGGTCACTGCATCAGACTATGCTGAAGATTTGAGAATTGATAAAACAATACTCAATCAGCACGCTGAGTCTTATAGAAAGATAAGAAATACTTTTAGATTTATATTAGGCAACATACAGGATAATTTTGAACCTGCAGATAAAGATTTGAATATCGACGACCTTGCAGATATTGAAAAATATATCCTACACAAAATATATATTTTAAATTTATCTTATAAAGAAAACTTAAAAAATTATAATTTTCATAAACTGTATAAAGAACTATTAAATTTTTGTACTTTAGATTTATCATCTTTTTATTTTGATATAAGAAAAGATGTTCTTTATTGTGATAGTAAAATTTCCAAAAAAAGAATCAACTGTGTAAAAGTCCTTAATATCTTGTTAGATTTTTTACTGAAATCGTTTGCGCCAATTTTAGTGTTCACCACAGAAGAAATTTTTAATTTGATTAATAAAGAAAATTGTAGCATTCATGAAATGCAACTACCAAAAATTAACGAAAAGTTTAAAAATAATCTTTTAGCAGAAAAATGGGAGAAACTTTTTAAAATTAAGCAAGAAGCAAATGTGGCTATAGAGGAAAAGAGATCTAAAAAGGAAATTGGGTCTAGCTTAGAAGCCGAAATCGAGATATATGCAAACCAAAAAAATTATATGTTGTTGAAAGAGATAGATCTAGCTGAATATTTTATTACCTCTAAAGCCAGCCTACATAAAAGCAAAGATGATAAAATAGACTTGGAGATTAAAGTTAAAAAGTCCGAGGGTAATAAATGTCCAAGATGTTGGAAAATTCTTGAGACTAAATGCGAAAGATGTTCAGAATTTTTATAAATAAAACTAGGTTTAAAAATGAAATATAATTTTTTTTCTAAAATCAATTTATTTTGTTTAATTTTTATAACAGTAATATTTTTTTTCGATAGAATTTCAAAAATTGAAATTTTAAAAGTATTTCAGAACACTGATTCAATTTTCGTTAATGATTTTTTGAACCTTAGTTTGGTTTTTAATACGGGAATAGGTTTTGGATTATTAAGTCTTGAAGCAGGGTTATTATATAATATTATATCTTTTTTTATCTTTTTTGTAATACTCATTTTAATTCACTTATTATTAAAATCAAAAAGTTTTGAAAAATATTGTTTTTCTGCAGTTATTGGAGGAGCTTTAGGTAACTTATATGATAGAATTTTCTTTAAAGCCGTGCCTGATTTCATAGATTTCCATATAGGGAGTTTTCACTGGTTTAGTTTTAATATTGCAGATATATTTATCTCAATAGGTATTATATTAATTCTTTTGAAAGAATTTAATTCTAAAAATAAAAAAAATGAAATTTAAGTATCTAATTTTAATATTTCTTTTAGTGGGATGCGGTAGTTTAAGTGAAGCGGGGAAGGCTTTAAGAAATGAGAAAATTAATAGCACAGATGAATTCTTAATTGAAAAGCGCGGACCTCTCACACTTCCACCGGACATGAATGAACTACCAAAGCCTAGAAGTCAAACAGTAAAAAAAAATAAAACAAAATCCATAGATAAAAAAAACAAATCTGACTTAGAAAAAATTATATTGCAAGAAATAGAGAAAAATTAAATATACTCAATGAAAAAAATAAAATTCAACACATTTATACCAAAAAATGAATTTAAAAAAAATTTATTTGATAAAAATGTTTTTAATAATCACATAAAAGATATTGAAAAAAATTTAAATCTTAAAAATAGTGTATTTTTCTCTTTTAGTAAAAATTTTCATTTGAATGTAAATGCAACTGAGCTAAATAAATTTAAAAAAAAATATCAAAGAATAGTGGTAATTGGAATGGGTGGATCAATATTGGGTTGTGAAGCAATCTATTTTTTTCTAAAAAATAAAATTAAAAAAGAATTTATATTCATCGACAATTTAGATGAAACAAAAATTAATGCCTTAAGAAATATTAAAAATTTAAAAAATTCATTATTTCTTATAATATCTAAATCTGGAAATACGATAGAAACTTTGGCAACTATTGAGGCTTTAAAAAAAGCACATCTGAGTAAAAAAAACACTATAATTATCACTGATAATAAAAAAAGCGAACTTAGTGTATTTGCCAGAAAACATAAAATTAAAATAGTTCACCATCGAGGTTATATTGGAGGCAGATATTCAGTATTGTCAGAAACCGGAATAATTCCAGCTTACTTGATGGGTATAAATACCAATTTAATCAGAAAAGATATTTTATTTTTTTTAAAAAATAGCAGATCAGAATTAAAGAATAATTTGATACAAATTTTAAAGATATATTCTTCTAAAAAAATAAATTCATTAATTTTGTTAAATTACTGTCCAGAGCTAAATGGCTTTATGGAATGGTATAAACAACTAATAGCTGAAAGTTTAGGAAAGAAAGGAAAAGGCTTAACCCCAATTCATTCAATCGCGCCAAAGGACCATCATAGTTTATTACAACTCTATTTGGATGGTCCAAAAGATAAGTTTTTTTATATTTTTTCAAACAAAATGAAAAAAACAGGAAAAAATTTTAACAAAAATTTTTCAAAGACTCTTCTCAACTCTAATGTGGATCAAGTAAAAAAAGCTCAAAAAGAAGCTCTTATAAAAGTTTTTAAAGACAAGAATATACCATTTATGGAAATAGAGATTAATAATATTAAAGAGGATGTACTTGGTCTATTATTTTCTTATTTTATTTTGGAAACAGTGCTAATTAGTAAACAATTAAACATCAATCCTTACAATCAACCAGCAGTAGAAGAAGTTAAATTGATCACAAAAAAAATTTTATCAAGATAAATAACCAAAAATTACTTTAGAACGACCATATTTTTTAATTAAAGTTATATTAATTATATTATTAAAATTTTCTTCATCACCAATTTCTCTATGAATTATTACTAGATGATTTTTTTTTAGAATATTAATTTTTTTAATAAAGTTTATCACATTTAAATAATCTTTATCCTTGTATGGTGGGTCAAAAAAAACAATATCAAATTTTTTGTTTTGTGAACATTCTGTTAAAAATGAATTGACATCCAAAAAAAATAGATCAGTTTGATCTTCAACATTTAAACTTTTAATATTTTTTTTTAAAGTTGAAAAAGCTAAATTGTTTTTTTCTACAAATGTTATACTTTTTGATTTTCTTGAAAGACATTCTATTCCAAATGATCCAGTTCCTGAATAAAGATCTAAAACGCAAGAGTTTTCAAGCTTAATTTGAATATCGTTGGAATGAACAATGATATTAAATATGTTTTCTCTGACCGCATCTCTTAATGGCCTCGTGTTCTCAGAGCTCAAATATGAGATTTCTTTTCCGCGATATTTTCCCGCTATCACTCTCATCTTTTATTTATAATTCTCCAACCAATATCTTTTCTAAAGAATCCATTGCTCCAATTAATTTTTTTTAAACTTTGGATTATTTTCTTTCTAATTCTTAACAAGTTACTACCTAAAGCAACAACATTAAGCACTCTACCTCCTTGTGAAACTACTTTTTGATCATCTTTTTTAGTACCAGCGTGTAAAATAAAAAGTTTATTGTTTTCTTTTACTTTTTCTAAATTATTGATTTCTATATTTTTTTTATATTTTCCTGGATATCCTTTGGAACAAAGTACAATTGTCATACATTTACTTTTGGACCATTTAATTTTTAGTTTATTTAACTTATCTTGCGTAGATGAAATCAAAATTTTAAGTAAATTTGTTCTTAACCTCGGTATAATAACTTGACATTCAGGGTCGCCCATTCTCACATTATATTCTATAAGATATGGATTTTTTTTAATAATCATCAATCCAACATATAAAAACCCTCTATAGTATTTTCCTCTTTCTTTTAAAGCTTTCAAAGTAGGTTTAACGATTCTACTTAATATTTTTTCTTCTAAACTTTTTGTTATAATTGGAGCTGGAGAATAAGCGCCCATTCCTCCTGTATTTAAACCGGTTTCTTTCTCACCAACTTTTTTGTGATCTTGGGCGCTACCTAAAGTGATAAACTTTTTCTTATCTACTATAAGAAAGTAACTTGCCTCTTCTCCCCTTAAAAATTCTTCCAACAAGACGGTTTTAGAACTTTTAAATTTACCTTGAAATATCTCTTCAGAGACTCTCACTGCTTGCTTTCGGTTGTTACAAATTATTACACCTTTTCCAGCAGCAATACCATCTGCTTTAATAACAACTGGCATTTTAAAAAATTTTAAACTTTCTGTTATTTGCTTAATATTTTTACAAATTTTAAATTTAGCAGTAGGTATATTATACTTACTACAAAGTGTTTTTACGAAACTTTTTGACCCCTCTAATTTTGAAGCATATTTATTTGGTCCAAAAACTCTAATTTTATTTTTTTCTAGAAAATCTACTATTCCTTTTACTAAAGGTTCCTCTGGACCAACCACAACTAAATTTATCTTATTTTTTTTTAGATGTTTTAGAAGCTCCTCAAAATTAAGAAAATTAATATTTAAATTTATAGCTATTTTGTCGGTACCGGCGTTTCCGGGTATACAAAATATTTTATTTACTTCTTTATTTTCCTTAAGTTTTTTACAAAGAGCATGTTCTCTGCCTCCACTACCAATTAAAGCAATATTCATATGAAAAATTTTATTATATATTATTTAAAGTATGAACAAAGTAAAAGCAAAGCTTAAATACTTGCCTAATACCTTTCAAATTATTGAACAGGGAGACTATGTAGAATGCGCAGTATCAAAAAAAAAAATTTTGTTAGAAAATTTATTTTACTGGAATGTTGAACTCCAAGAAGCTTATTTTTCACCAGATGAAGTTAAACAAAGATATGAAACTTTAAATTTTAAAAAATAATAGTTTTAAATTTTTTACTTCCATCTATTATGAGTTAATATCCACTGGCTAGGATCTTTTAATACTAACTTTTCAATAACTGTATTAATTTTTTTTGAAATTAAAAATTTATCTTTACTTTCATCATTTGAAAATTTAATAGGATCCATTATCTGCATTTCAAAGTTATCTTCCGAGTTTCTGCAAATATAAATAGGAACTATTTCACAATTATATTTTATAGCTAATTGGGCAGGTAAAGAAGTTGTATAAGCTTGATTATTAAAAAAGGGAACTTTTATACCTTCGCTTACTCTTTGATCAACCATTAAAGCTATACTGTGATTTTTTTTTATGTATTCGATAACGTCTTTTACTCCAACAAGACCTTTCTTAATTTGATTTTTACAAACAAATTTTCTTCTTAAATATTCCATAAAAGGATTTAAAAAAAAATTATTAAGAGGTCTATAAATTGTTGCTAGATTTACATTAGCTTTTGATAATTCCATTGACATAAGTTCATAATTTGCAAAATGCCCAGATATAAAAATTACAGGCTTATTAGTCTTAATAATTTTTTCAATAATATTTTTATTTTTTATAGTTATATGTTTTTTGCTATTTCTAAACTTATTTAAATAAACATATTCTATAAATGTTTTTCCATAATTAGACCACATCTTGTTAACTATTTTATATTTTTCTTGGTCATTTAAATTGGAATTAATTTTATCTAAATTATTAAAAATAATTTTTTTTGATCTAAATAAACCGCCCAAGAAGATAAACGTTTTTGAAAATAATTTTCTGCTTAACTTTAGACCTAATATCTTTGATAAAATGAAAAAAAAATAAATTATAAGTGATTGAAAAAAATATAAAATAATTTTACTCATAAATTCTTAACAAGTGTTTTTTTAAATGACTCTTCTTTATTAATCTTTAAATTAATAGATATATAGTCTATTTTTGTAAAACCTAAATTTTTGATTCTATGGTAATCTTTTTCCGTTGTTACTAATTTCATTTTTTCTAATTTTGCTTTTTTGACTAAGTCTGATATTTCATTTTTATTATAGTTATAATGATCGGGAAATGAAATTGTAGAACAAACATTTAATTTGTACTTTTTGAGCATATCAAAAAAACCTGTAGGATTTCCTATCCCAGCAAATGCTAAGATTCTCTTTTTAGCAAATTTTCTTAAATTTGTTGGAATATAATTGGAATAAAAAATTTTTGCTTTAGGTGATTTCAATCTTAATTCTTTTTCAAAAAATAAGTTTTTATTTCCATTAATAACTATAATTTTTGCCTGTTTTAAATTTGATAGAGGAGATCTTAAAGGGCCAGCTGGCAACAAAAAGCCATTCCCCTTTAACTCATTAGCATTAAAACAAACAATATTGATTTTTTTTTCAATAGAAAAATCTTGTAAACCATCATCTAAAATAACAACATTACAGTCATTTTTTTCAGCCTTTTTTATTCCAGTGTATCTCGAACTTTCAACAAAGAAGTTTTTAACTTTTGATTTAGTTAAATTAATTTCATCGTGATGAGAAGAATAATATTTTCTTATTATTGCTGGTCTCATTTTCTTCTTAAGAAAAAAATTATAGATATAAATACTTAGTGGTGTTTTTCCAGTTCCTCCCAAAAAAATATTTCCTACACAAATCACAGGAACTTCAAACTTATTTTTTTTTACTATAATTTGTTTAATTAAAATAACTATAAAAGTAATTAAACTCAAAGGAAGAAGAAAAATTGATAAAAAATTTAAACTTTTCCAAAAATTTGGTTTTTTCAATTTCATTTTTGTAATTTTAGTATTTTATTGACAGTGTCTAATAGTATTTTTTTTCCGTATAAATTTAATTCATTTACATTATTATTATCAGTTATTTTTTCCTGATTAAAATCACTAGATAAGTTTTTTGCTAAATTAGTCTCATTACTTACCTCAAAAGCAATTTTTTTATTATTCAGAAAATTATAAATTTCTTTAAAATTTGAGACAAAAGGCCCATGATAAATTTTACAACCACATTTTGCAGGCTCTATAGGATTTTGTCCACCAACCTCTATAAGTTTTTTTAATAATGATTTACCCATAAAAACACTTCTGCTCTTATTAAAAAAATTGGTCATATTACCTATCGAATTGACAACTATAACTTCACTATCTTCTTTAATTTCATCTACGTCGTTTAATATTTCAACTTTCAATTTCAGCGATTTGCCAATCGCAAGTATCTCTTTTGATCTATTTGTATGTCTCGGGATAATTATAGTTAATATATTTTCCCCCTTATTTTTCAACTCGATATGTGTCTTAAAGAAAAATATTTCTTCACCAGGATGAGTGCTAGCCGCAGACCAAATTTTCTTATTACCATAAATCGACTGATTATTATCATACTTATTTTTATTTTTTACATCAGCACAAAATTTTATGTTTCCAATATATTCAACGTTCTTGGCCCCAAGATTTTTCAAATTAATTAAAGACTCCTCACTAGATGCTAAACACAGATCGTATAAACCAAAAATATCTTGAGACGTCTTATTAAATAACTGCCATCGCTTGAGAGTTTTATTTGTAATTCTACCATTAAGTAAAATCAAAGGTATTTTTCTTTTTTTTATTTCTAACAAATGTGACGGCCAAACTTCTGAGTCGACAAAAATTACCAATTTAGGATTCCAATAATCAATAAATTTTTTAACTAAAAAACTAATATCCAAGATAAAAAAGTGATGTTTAAAATTTTTTAGATCAATTTTTTTTTTAATTAGTTGACTTGAACTTAATGAAGTAGAAGTCAGCAAAATAAAAATATCGGTTTTATTTTCTAATATTTCTTTTATAATTGGAATTATACTATTTACCTCACCCACACTTGCTGCGTGAAACCAAATTACATTTTTGGTTTTCCATTGAACATCTTGATAATCATCTTTTATCAAAAATTTTTCTTTAAATCTAGATTCATCCTCTTTACCAAAAAACTTTCTTAAATAAATTATTAATACTAAAACTGGAAATAATATCGTGGTAACTATTCGATAGAGAAAAATCATGAATTATTTTAGCTGCTTTTCATATAAAGATTTATAATATTCGCAATTTTTAATTAAACTTTGGTGATTGCCAGAGTCTATTAACTTTCCATTTTTAATAACAAATATTTTATCAGCATTGTGTATTGTAGAAAGTCTGTGTGCAATAACTAAGGTTGTTTTGTTTTTTGTAAGATTTTTTATTGCATTTTTTACTATTTCTTCAGACTCTGTGTCTAAAGATGATGTAGCTTCATCCAATAATATAATAGGAGATTTCTTTAATATCGCTCTAGCAATGGAGAGTCTTTGCTTTTGCCCTCCAGACAACCTTACTCCGTTTTCACCTATTTTAGTATCATATTTGCTCGGTAATCTTTCTATAAATTCTTCTGCAGCTGCAAAACGACATGATTCTATTAGATCCTGTTCCGTTGCTGAAGGATTAGCATATAAAATATTTTCTTTTACCGAGCTATCTAACAAAATTATATCTTGACTTACTAATGATATGTTTTTTCTAAGAGATTTCAAGTTTACTGATTTAGTGTTTTGCTCATCTATAAATATTTCCCCTTTTTGAGGGTCATAAAATCTTGGTAAAAGATTTATGATAGTACTTTTTCCAGCACCGCTATGTCCAACAAATGCAGCCATAGTTCCTCCAGATATATCAAGATTTATGTTATTAATTGCTTTATCATTTGAGTTCTCATATTTAAAACTAACCCCTGAAAATTGTATTTTACCATCTTTAGTTTTTAAATCCGGTAAATTATCATTATGCTGAATTTCTATTGGTTGATCAATTACATCATAAATTCTTTTTGCACCTGCAGCTCCAGAAAAAACTACCATATTAATTGTCGCTAAAGATCTTATGGGCTGATAGGCAAGCATCATAGCAGCTAAAAAAGAGAAAAATTGATTTACCTGAAGCTCACCAGAGGATATTAGAGCTCCAGAAAAATAAATAAATCCCGCTATCATAAAACCTGTTAAAATTTCCATTAAAGGTGTTGCTCTAATTATTATCGATGCGATTTTTGCAGACTTATTTACCATTTCAGAGATAATATTTTTTGATTTATCGTATTCATCATCCTCTTTCTGATAAATTCTAATCATTTTTGAAGCTTTTAAAATTTCTGATAGGTGTGCTACAAGTCTGCCAGAAATTTCTCCAGCCTCTGATACGGCTTTACCAATTCTTTTCCCTAGAGATTTTGCAAGAACAGCAGCTAACGGCATCATTATAAGAGCAAAAAGAGTTAATTTCCAATTTTGATAAAACATTACTCCGATTAATGCAATCAAAGTTAAACTATCTTTCATGAGATTTAATATTCCAGTGCTTACCAAGGAATTTACCTGGCCAGCGTCAAACTGAATATTTGATATAAATTTTCCTGAATGTTTTTTTTCTATAGAAGCTATATCTGTGTTTAAAATATAGTGGGCGACTTTATGTTGTAATTCTCCAGAGATCCTTTGACCAGTCAAAATTAATTGTAATCTTGCTAAATATAAACATATTCCTTTTGCTGAAAAAGAGACGATAATAGCTAAAGGTATTAGCAATGCAAAGGTCTCATCTTTTTCGATGAATATTTTTTTTACTGCCGGATCCAAAAGCCACGCAATGGCCGAGGTACTTACTGATACAATAAGAGACAAAATTAAGGATAAAAATATTCTATTTAAGTACCTATTGACGTGGTCTTTATAAAGCCTTTTTAAAATTTTTCTTAATTCTTCAAATTTCATTTTTAAAGTGAAAAGGTTAAAAAGGATACAAATAGATAAAAACCAGAAAAATTATTTATCTTAAAAGCCGAAAGACAAGTAAAAGGTTTGTATCTATCAAATATCATTATTTGATAGATTAAAGAAAATATAAAAGCAGATAATGGGAGCAAGTAAATTAATGATGACATTTTAAAAATAAAAAAGAGGGTTACAATTGAAAAAGTCATTAAATAACAGAAGAATACAAATTTTTTTAACATTGATTTAAATTTAATTGATGTTGATTTAACTCCTATAATTTCGTCATCTACAATGTCTTGAGCACCATATATCGTGTCATAACCCAATGTCCAAAATATGGCTGCAATATAAATTATGAAGATTTCTATTGATAAATTGTTATTAATTGAAGCGTAAGCCATTATAATCCCCCAATTAAAAGTAAGACCTAAAAAAAGTTGAGGCCAATAAGTTATTCTCTTCATAAAAGGATATGAAAATGCCAGTATCATTGAAAGCAAACCTAAAATAATAGTTAAAAAATTAAACTGTATTAAAATTAGAAAAGCTAAAGCACAAAGAATAAAAACATAAAATAATGCTCTTTTAACTGAAATTATATTTGAAGCTATAGGTCTGCTTTTTGTTCTCTTTACTTTTCTATCCAAATTTTTGTCAACAATATCATTAACTATGCATCCTGCACTTCTCATTAGTAAAGATCCAAAAAAAAATAAAGATAAGTAAACTAAAAATTTTTCCGTATTATTGTCTAAAGAATAAGCATATGCCAATCCCCAACTACAAGGCCAAAACAATAGCAAATAACCTATCGGTCTGTTTAATCTTGTTAAATTAATGAATATTTTTAAATCTTTCATTTAAATATGACTTGTAAATATCAAACGTAATATACATAATCAATTTGAT
>MDTG01150424.1_pt1 | contig 12342 bp, 10 predicted proteins | sample 811421 | NCBI WGS metagenome assembly MDTG01 (sample SAMN05326645, study PRJNA326480) | marine metagenome | isolation source: seawater | place: Pacific Ocean: South East | collected 2011
AATATCATGATTAATTCTTTTGGTGAATTTTTGACATATTTTTGCAAGGTTTTTATCACGAACTTTTCCCACAGATAAAATTTTTAATTTCATATTTATAGTTCTATTAATTGTTATGTTAGTTAGAAATTAATTAAAGTTATATTTTACTTAAAGTAATAAAGATTAAATATAATAATAACTATTTGAGGACTCGAGTTTTCTTTATGTTTATCTTAAATTTATAAGCTTATGTCTAGTAAAAAATCAAATAGAAAGCGCCTTTTTTTAATTGACGGTTATGCCATGCTATATCGATCGCATTTTGCTTTGATAAGAAATCCACTGATTAATAGCAAAGGGATGCATACTTCCGCACTATTTGGTTTTACGAATCAAGTTTTAAAATTAATACGAAAAGAAAAACCAGATTATCTAATGGCTGCCTTTGATACATCAAAAAAAACATTTAGACACGAGATGTACCCAGAATACAAAGCTACTAGAGAAAAAATGCCAGAAGAAATGAGAGAACAATTGCCATATCTTTGGAAGTTACTTAAGGCAATGAAAATCCCAACTTTAGAACAACCTGGCTTTGAAGCTGATGATATTATAGGGACATTAGCAGTGAGAGCAAACAAAAGTAACTTAGATACGTATATTGTAAGTGGTGATAAGGATTTTATGCAACTTGTCAATGATAATATTTTCCTTTATTCACCATCAGGTAGGCAATCTGATATAAAAATATATGATAAAGATGCTGTTAAGGATAAATGGGGCGTTCCACCTGAAAAAATCATTGATCTTCTTGGACTGATGGGCGATTCTTCTGATAATGTTCCTGGAGTTATGGGAGTAGGGGAGAAAACTGCGGTAAAACTTCTAAATGAATATGGGACTCTTGAAAATGCACTTGATCATGCAGATGAAGTAAAAAATAAAAGAGCTAGAGAAGGTTTGCAATCAGGAAGAGAGAATGCTTTACTTAGTCAAGATTTAGTAACGATTGATGTAAATATGAATATTGATTCAAATTTTGAAGAGATGGCAACTGAGGGTTTTGATGTGAATGAGCTTGATACATTGTTTCATGAATTAGAATTCCAAGCTCTTATTAATCAAATAAAGACTTTTAAAAGTGAAGTTCCAATTCAAAATAATGAATCTAAAAAACATTATAAATCACTATTAGACCTAACTGACATTCAAAAATTCACAAATTCAATTAAAGAAGGTGATTGGCTTTCTTTTGATTTAGAGACCACTTCTTTAGATCCCATGTCCTGCAATATAGTTGGTTTTTCTTTTTCAAATAAAAAAGATCATGGGGTTTATATACCTATTATTTTTAAAGAGAAAGAAACTAGTTTATTTGATGATCATCTTAATTCTGTCTTAGATATTTTGAGGCCAGTATTTGAAAATTCCAAAATACCTAAAACTGGACAAAATATAAAATTTGATGCATTAATCTTAAGAAATCATGGATTGAAAGTTTCTGGCCTCAATTTTGATACTTTATTAGCAGCTCATTTAATTAATCCAGATTCAAGAAATTTAAAATTAGAGAGTTTAAGTTTTGACCATCTTAATTATCGTATGGTTCCAATTGAAGATTTAATTGGCAAGGGTCGAAATCAAATATCTATGGGAGAAATAGAGCTTGAAAAAATAACTTTCTATGCTTCTGAAGATGCAGATATAGCTTTGCAGCTAACTCATATTTTTGAAAAGAGATTAAAAAAACAAAATCTTGATAAATTTTTTAATGAGATTGAAATGCCGTTGCTTCCAGTTCTTCTTGAATTAGAATACAATGGAATGTTTGTTGATTCAAAGATGTTGAGTTTAATGTCTGAAAACCTTGGTAACAAAATAGATGAACTCATATTAAATATTCATAAAGAAGCCGGAACAGAGTTTAACATTAACTCAACTCAACAGTTAGGTAGCATATTATTTGATATAATTAAATTGCCTGAGATTAAAAAAAGGTCAACAGCTGAAGAAGTTTTAAATCGTTTAAAAAATGAGCACCCTCTTCCAAGTTTAATTTTAGAATATAGGAAGCTAAATAAACTTAAAAATACTTATATAGATGCACTACCAGCTCTAATTAATATAAAAACTAAAAAAATCCATTCAACTTTTAGTCAAACAGTTACCTCAACAGGAAGATTGTCTTCTAGGAATCCAAACTTTCAAAATATACCTATTCGTACAGAATTAGGTAGAGAAATTCGCAAAGCATTTAGATCTAAAAATAAAGATTGGAATATATTTTCTGCGGATTATTCTCAAATTGAATTAAGAATTATGGCTCATTTATCAAAGGACAAAGCTTTAGTTGATGCCTTTAATAAAGGTGAAGATATACATTCAAGAACAGCAGCAGATGTTTTTAACGTTTCTATAGATGAAGTTATTCCAGATATGCGTCGTACAGCAAAAATAGTAAATTATGGACTATTGTATGGAGCGGGTCCATTTCGAATGAGTCAAGAGTTAGGTATGCCGCAAAAAGAGGCAAAGTCAATTATTGAAGCATACTTTGAACGTTATTCAGGAATAAAAAATTATATTGATTCAGTTATTGAATTTGCACGTGAAAATAAATTTGTTGAGACAATTTTAGGTCGTCGTCGTCAAGTCTGGGATATTGATAGCAAAAATCATCTTCACAAAGAAGCTGCAAAGAGAATGGCTATTAATATGCCTATTCAAGGCACCAATGCAGAAATGATCAAAATCGCTATGATTGATATCCAAAATGAATTAATATCAAAAAATATGGAATCTAAAATGTTACTTCAAATACATGATGAGTTAGTTTTTGAAGTACCATCTGAAGAATTAGATAGACTTCAAGAAATAGTAATTAATAAAATGGAAAATTCATTATCATTATCGGTTCCAATCATAGTTGATTGTGGTAGTGGAGAATCTTGGTATGAGGCTCATTAATGGAAGCAAGTATTACGCTAAAAAAAGTTGGTAAACTCGTTCGTGATAAAACTATTCTAGCGAGCCTAACCTTTGGTGTTGAAAGAGGATCTATAGTTGCAATAATTGGTGATAATGAAGCAGGAAAGTCAATGTTACTTAAGGTTATTTCTGGGATTGAATATCAAGAGTATGGCCAAGTATTTATTAATGGTATAGATAATCAAAAAAGACGAATGGAAGTAATGTCTTCAATTGGTTTTGTTCCACATGAAATTGATTTAGACCCTTGGCTTACTGTTGAACAAAATATTCAGTTTATTGGTCTTCTATATGGTGTTGATACAGAAACATTAAATACGAGAATGGTACAGTTAGCAAGGGAATTGCATATAATTCCTTATTTAAAATCAATGGTAAGTGATATATCACCAGGTATCATAAAAAAAGCAATGGTAATTCGTTCATTAATTCATGACCCTGATATATTAATTATGGATGACCCAACAGCATTTATGGATGCAGAGTCTTATCGCCACACTTGGGATTTGCTTCTAAGACTTCGTGGTGAGAAGACAATATTATATGTTAGTCAATCCCTTCAAGAAGTAGAAGAAGCACATGATCGTATTCTTGTACTTGAAGATGGCCGGATTACATTAGATGGTAGTTTAGATAAATTATTGGGAAGTACCTTTGAATACCATCAGTTTCAAATTGAATTTGAAGAATTAACCAAGGATCTTTATGATCAATTATCTAATTTACCAAAAGTAAAAAATGTGTCAAGAATTGGTAATAGTATTCATTTTTATGGTAAAGAAAGAAATGTTTTTTTTGATGTTTTAAACGCCTCTACTTCTGCAGTAATGAAAGATATTAATGTTAAAAAACTGGGCCTTCAAGATCTAATGGATGCGAAATATGCAAAGGACGGTATTCATTGATTAAAGCATTACTACTTAGACGCTATTGGTTGCTTAAACATCGTTTTTTTTCAACTATTACTTTTATAATTCTTTCACCAATAATTTTTCATTTCTCCATTACAAAAGTGATGGAAAATATTTTACCTGTTTCTACCATTAATATTTCTTACGAGGTCTGGGTTTTTCCTGCTGTTATTTTTTTTATAGCCTCTTCATCAACATTTGCTATTATCTATAGAGATTTTTTTGATTTAAGAATTCATAAAATTTCATTTTTACCTATTACTTTAGCTCCTTTTAGTAAAACCAATTTAGTTCTTGGTTTTATAATCACTTCAATAATTGAGTCTTTTATTTATGTAATTATTTCTATGCTAATTTTAAATATACTCATAGTTGAGCCATTAAGTTGGAAGATCTTTTTAATTACACCAGTTTTTACTTTTGTATATACATTTTTACTCGCAAATATTATCGTTACCTATTCAATCTTATCTGAACGCATATTCAGCTTTTTATCTTTTTCAATCTTTTTATTCTTTTTCATTATTTTTGGAAATGGGTTTATAATTAATTTCGATTTATTTCCTCAAATGATTGGTCTGATTTTATCATATAATCCATTGAGTATAATTTTATCAGAACTTAGAAGTATTTTATTTCTTGATATCATTAATTGGGAACTAATAACTATACCTATTTTTGTTTCATTATGTTGGACTTGGTTAAATGGAGCGATATTAAAAAGAAAATTAAAACAATGAGAGCTTATTTATCTGGGGCCATGGAATTTTCAAATGATGAGGGTGCAGCCTGGAGAAAAGATTTAACATTGTGGTTAGATAAAAATATTGGCCATAAAGTTTTTAATCCTGTAATTGAATCAGAAAACTTAATGAAAAGTCATGGTGCTGAATCATATCGTGAATGGAAAAATAATAATATTAATAAATATATAGATTTTATTAAAATATGCGTTGATAGAGATATTGAGATAGTAAGAAATAAATGTGATTATATTATTTGCCTATGGGATGAAAACGTTCTCAAAGGGGCTGGCACCCATGCAGAAGTAACTATAGCCTATGAAAGTAATAAACCGGTCTTTTTGGTAAATAAATTAGAACTTAAAGATTTAAGTGGTTGGATTATGGCTTGCAGTGATGAGATCTTTTCTGATTTTGATTCTTTAAAATCATTTTTACTTAAAAAATATTCTATTTAATTACTTTAATGAGAGGACCAAAAGCATTTATTAATCTTGATCATTTAAAGTCAAATTTTGATATGATTCAAAAATATTTAAATGGGAAAAGAATAATGGCCGTTGTTAAAGCTAATGGATATGGTCATGGTAGTGTACCTTGCTCTTTAGCTTTAGAAAGTCATGGCTGCAATTTTTTTGGCGTCTTTTCAATAGAAGAGGGTATTGAACTTCGTAATGCTGGTATTAAATCAGACATTTTAGTTTTTAGTGCTCTTGATCCCAGAAGTTTGAATGAAGCTGTTAAAAATAATTTGATATTAAATATTTCAGATATATCTCATTTAAACGCATTAATTAATTTTCATAAAAAAACTGATAATGTACCTAGAATCCATATTAAAGTTGATACAGGAATGACTCGATTAGGATTGGGCCTTGATCCATTTAAACAGGTTTTAGAATTATTAATTAAACATACTGAAATAAAATGCGAAGGAATATATTCTCATTTTGCAACAGCAGATGAAGGAGATCTTTCATATGCATTTAATCAAGAAAAAAAATTCAAGAAAATATTGGATCTAGCTAAAAAGTTAGATTATAAAATTAATAATATTCATTTCTCAAATAGTGGAGCTGCGTTAAATATAGAACAAGATTATTGCAATTTAATTAGAGTTGGTATGCTACTTTATGGTGCTTTGCCAAGCAATGAACTTGAAAAAATATTACCTGTTAAGCCAGTGTTAAATTTCAAAGCACCCATTGTAAGTATTAGGTCAGTACCTAAAAATACATATGTTAGCTACGGAGGAGTCTATAGAACCAATTCAGAAACTAATATTGTTGTTGTTCAATGTGGCTTTGCAGATGGTTTACCCAGGAGCTGGCATGAGAAAGGGTATATATACTATAATGGTAACAAATTTAGAATTGCTGGTCGAATTTGTATGGATCAATTCATGGTAGATTTTGGCAATGTTATTCCAAAAATAGATGATAATGTCCTTATGATAGGTAAAGAGGGAACCAGCGAGATTCGTTTTGAGACAATTTCAAATGCTATAAATAGTACACCATATGCACTAGCAACTGCAATTGGTGGAAGAACTCGAAGAATCTATGAAGGTTGATTTAACTGAATCATATTAGATTACCATATAGATGATAAGAGTAAACCTTATAAAAAGTATTGTTTTTAAAACATTTATTTGTTTTTCAGCATTGTTCGGTCAACAATTTAAACATAGCATTATTATGCCTGTTCCTGACCTTTCATTTCATCCATCAATATTTTATGGTTTAGATGTTTTAGAACAAATGGATTTCAAACCTCTCTATGGAAAAACCATAGGAGTTTTTACAAATCAAACTGCAGTTAACCGTAAAGGTCAACATATACTTGATTTAATGAAAGCTCATCCAAAAATAGATGTTAAAATTATTTTTACTCCGCAATATGGATTGTTTGCTGAACAAAATGATCAATTTAAATTACAAGGCGATCAAAAATATGATCCAATTTACAAGGCACGTATTGTTGAAGTTTTTGGGAGAAATGTAAAACCTCCTGAATGGGCTATGAGAGGTTTAGATCTTATCTTAATTGATATTCAAGATACTGGAGTTCGTTTTTCTACCTACATAGCTACAATGACAAAAATATTAGAAGTCGCTAGTGAGTGGAGTACACCTGTTATGGTACTAGATAGGCCAAATCCATTAAGAGGTGATAGAGTAGATGGACCAGTCGTTCGACCTCAGTTTCAATCTTTTGAAGGTTATCATATTGTACCCATTCGTCATGGTATGACAATAGGTGAGATGGCAATTATGGCAAATGAAATGGGATGGATTAAAAATTTAAAAAGGACAAACCTTACTATAATACCAATGTCAAATTGGAAGAGATCGTATTGGCTTGATAAATCTGAACATCCATGGGTTAGCCCTCAACCTCAAATAAAAACTATTAGAACAAACCTAGCATATGTAGGGTTTGGGTTAATTGAAGGTTCAAATTTGAACGATGGTAGAGGAACTGATCGTCCTTATTTAAGAATTGGTGCACCATGGCTGTCTGGTTTTCATTTATATGAAAAACTCATTCAATTAAAATTACCTGGGGTTGAATTTCGTGTAGTAGAATATGTACCTAGGAAAAAACCAGATGATAAAGTCATCCCTTTGCATGTTAATAAAGTTTGTAGTGGGATAGATATTTATATTACAAATCCAGATCGTTTTGATCCCATAGCAACGGCTACAGCAATTATGATTTTAGCCCATCAACTTTATCCTAGACAATTTAAATGGGATGAACTAAACCGTATAGATATGTTATATGGCCATAGTCAATTACGTGTTTTTGCAGCGCAAGGAAAGCCAGCAAATTATCTTCCACCTCTATGGCTTAAGGATGTATTGAAATTCAATGAATTTCGTCAGCAGTTTTTAATCTATAATTAACAAATGAATATTAAATTTATTTTCTTATTTATTTGGCTCTTTACTAGTGGTTTCAGTCAAACACATTTTACTATTCCACAAAATGTTTGGCGTATATCATTTAATAAATATATTTCTTCTGGTAAATGGATTGGTCATGATGGTGAAAAAGGATTGAAAGATTCAAAATATACATTGAATGATATTGATTATTCTATAAATCAAAATTGGGATCATAAATTAAATATCAATGAATATAAATTAGAATATGGTTTTTCAGATAAATCAACATTTGTTTTAAACATCCCAATAATTCAAAAATTTGATCAAAAACATACTTGGTCCATATCTTCTGATTCCAATAAAACAATGGTAATTGATAACTTAATGAAATTTTATTTTCCCCAAAATAAATCTAATGCTGGTTTAGGCAATGTTACAGTTGGTATGAAAGTATTATTTTTTGGCAACCCTGCCTGGCGAGGTGGAAAAAATAAATATTCAATTTATGGTGGTTTTGATGCCACATTTCCTTTTGGGGAAAGTTTAAAAAAATACTATCCTAAAGATATTGATGATAATGGCATTCCAAACCAGTTTAAGCAATTACCTATTAGCAACGGACTAACAGAGTGGAGAGGTAACCTTTTTGGTGAATTTTATCGAAAAATTAGAGGCAGACTTATTAATGTAAATTGGTTCTTTAGTTTATCATCTTTTAATAGGGACATTATAAATCCATCGTATTCTTTTTTATGGATAGAAGAAACTGGGGTAGACTCAATTTCTAAAGCTATTGGTAATTCAGTCTTATTTGAACAGGGTAAACAAATATTTTTTTCAATCCAAGGTCAATTAGAATTGTTACCCAATCGTATATTCCTTTCTTCAGGAATGAACTGGATGATGTCTGGCCGTGATCAATATTTTTCAAGTAGTAATAGATGGAATTCTTGGATGAGCTCAAATAATAATTATGATACTAAAAAAACATTGTCAAATCAATTTATTAGATTCAATTTTCTTAATATGGATCCATTCAAACAAGTAGGTCCAATACCATTTGAATTAGAGTTTGGTATTAGTTGGTATGTACCATATTTATCCTATCATAGTTATGGTTATACATCTTCATGGATAAAAATCAGTTCTTACTTTCAAGCATGGTAAAAACTATATTCTATCATTACTTGATTAATTAAATGATTGATTCAAAAAAATCCATATTCGCTTGGTCTTTATATGATTGGGCAAATAGTGCGTTTTCAACAACGGTCATGGCTGGCTTTTTCCCTGTTTTTTTTAAAGAATATTGGTCTAGTACAGACAGCGTTACTTTAAGTACTTGGTATTTAGGACTCGCAAACTCTTTAGCTTCTATTATCGTCGCCGCTCTTGCACCTTTTCTTGGCGCTATTGCTGATCGAGGTTCTGCAAAAAAGAAGTTCTTAATGTTATTTGCATTTTTAGGTATTATTGGAACTGGATCTTTATGGATGGTTAATCAAGGCCAGTGGCAATTAGCTGTGCTTTTTTATATTGTTGCTTCTATTGGACATATGTCAGGTAATATTTTTTATGATTCATTGCTTCCAAGTATTGCTTCAAAAGATAAGATAGATTATACCTCTTCTTTAGGTTTTGCTTTAGGTTACATTGGTGGTGGGTTACTATTTTTAGTTAATGTCCTAATGTATTTAAAACCATCAATGTTTGGAATTCCTGATCCTGCAACTGGAATCAAACTTTCTTTTATTACTGTCGCTATTTGGTGGGCTATATTTTCTTTACCTATAATGATTTTTGTTAAAGAGCCTATTAATTATTCACCAATAAGTATTACTAAAGCCATTGCAGCTGGTTGGACTCAGCTTTTAAAAACAATTAAAGAAATAAGACATTTAAAAGTTGTTGCAACTTTTTTACTCGCTTATTGGTTATATATTGATGGAGTTGACACAATAATTAGAATGGCCGTTGATTATGGTACGAGTATTGGTTTCTCTGCTAGCTCATTAATAACAGCTTTACTTTTAGTTCAGTTTATTGCTTTTCCTGCAACTTTAGGGTTTAATTGGTATTCATCAAAAATTGGCATAAAGAAAGCTATATATAGTGCAATTATTGGCTACTCAACCATTACTATTTTTGCTTCACTAGTTAAAGAAGAATGGCATTTTTATGTACTTGCAGTAATGATTGCTTGTTTTCAAGGTGGTATTCAATCATTAAGTAGGTCAATGTACGCACGCATAATTCCAGTTGAAAAAGCTGCGCAATTTTATGGGTTTTATAATATGTTAGGTAAGTTTGCTGCAATTATAGGTCCACCATTAATGGGTTATGTAGGCTTAGTTACAGGCAATCCAAGAATAGGTATTTTGTCAATAGTTATACTTTTTATTTCTGGAGGATTTATTTTAACAAAAGTTGATTTAGATGAAGGTGAAAAAATTGCAAAATCATATTTATCAAAATAATAAAGATTTATAATTAAGAGCTAAATTATACATTTTAAATAGAGGAATCATCACTATGGAAACTATTTCAGCAAAATATTCTCAATTTGTTATGCCTGATCATATAAATGTTGTGGGTACATTATTTGGTGGTCAAATGATAGCATGGGTTGACTTATCAGCCGCTAAAGTAGCACATAGATTTTTAAAAGGGACTAATGTTGATGGAGCTGTAACAAGAACAATAGATAAAGTAGAATTTAAAGAGCCAGTATATCTTGGTGATTGGGTTAATTTTTTAGCAACTATTGTTTCTATTGGTAAGACTTCATTTACAATTCAAGTAGATGCCTACGCGGAAGGAAGGCATTCAAATCCACGTTTAGCATGTATTGCTACTTTAGTAATGGTAGCAGTAAAAAAAGATGCAGATGGAAATTATAAAAAGATTAACCATGGTAAGACTAATTAATCTCTGTAAATATTTACCCTTAGTTTTTATTTTAACATTGAGTTTAGCACAAAATGACTCGTTAAATATTGAAGTTAATAAATCTCGAGAATCTGAAGTAGTTATTATATCAGCAATAATTAATGCTATTGATACAACTCCTACAGCATATCGATTTAGTGTTTATGAAAGAAGTCGCTCAGCAGAACCTTTTATACAAAAATTATTTTTTCCAGGTGAACCTATTCAAATTATACTTCCAATAGACATATTAAGCGCAGATTCACTTGGCAACATAGCCAAGTTGGAGCCACTAGGTGGTAAGTATTCAATTCAATATCGAATGTTTAATAAGGCTCAAAATGAGATTACTTTAACTCAATTCGATGTCTTAAAACCTGCAGATATATTAAAATTAACTATTATAGATAAGGACTCTGGTGAGCCAGTACCGAATTGTAAGATAGAATCTTTTCAAAATGGCCAGCTTCTATCTTATTCAAATTCGGATAGTCTTGGGTACAGTAGATTAAGAATCCCATTACAACGTGAAAAAGATTTTCCTATTATAATTTCAATTAACACAAATGGCCAATTTCAATTATATAAGAGGGAGGTTAATATTATTGAAGGAACATCTGAAAAAATTATTGAATTATCTTCCTTACAGCTGGATAAAGGTGAAGCAATTTATAATGTAATCCAAGATTTTGTTCCTTTTCGCGAAGGGCCAGAGAATGGTTCATCTGTATTATTTTTATTAAATTCTGGTGACCAAGTAGTAGTATCGAAGGTTGCAGGAGATAGACTTTTTGGAAGAGTAAAAGTATTTTTAGAAATGCAAGGAAAGTATAAAAATATAAATGGTTGGATCCTGCATAAGTATGTTAGTATAAAAGATATATAATTAAGTTTAAACTGTAAAATATTGTTTTAATCTGGAGGAATTTTGAAATCTAAACTTTTTAATCCATCGAGTAAATTTTCATCAAATTCACATGTTAAAAGCATTGATGAATACCAAGAAAAATATAAAAATGCTATAGAAAATAGAGATGAATTTTGGGCAACTAAAGCTGAACGTATTTCATGGTCAAAAAAATGGGATTCTGTAGGAGATTTTGATTTTGTTAATGCAAAAATTAAATGGTTCCAAGGAGGAAAGTTGAATGTTAGTTATAATTGTTTAGATCGTCATATTGAGTCAGGACTTGGTGATAAAACAGCTTTGATTTGGGAGGGAAACAACCCTAAAGAAGATAAAAGTTTTACTTATTCTGAATTATTAATTGAAGTACAAAAATTTTCTAATGTATTAAAAGGTTTAGGTGTTGAAAAAGGAGATAGAGTTTGTATTTACATGCAAATGGTCCCCCAACTTGCTATAGCAATGCTAGCTTGTGCTAGAATTGGCGCAGTTCATTCTATTGTTTTTGGCGCCTTTAGTCCAGATTCTTTACGCGATCGTATAAATGATTCTTCTTGTAAAATTTTAATTACTCAAGATACAGGAGTACGTGGAAGTAAATTAAATATTCCAATGAAATCAAATGCAGATATCGCAGTAAGTCAAACGCCTTCAATTAAGAATGTTATTGTTGTAAAACGTACAGATGAAAAAATAAATATGTTAGAAGAAAGAGATGTTTGGTGGGAAGATGAAATGGATAAAGTTGATCAATTTTGTGATCCAGTTGAAATGGACTCAGAAGACCCATTATTCATTCTTTACACATCTGGATCAACAGGTAAGCCAAAAGGAATTTTACATACTACGGGTGGGTATCTAGTTTATGCAAATTATACATTTGAGCAAATTTTTGACCATAAAAAAGAAGATGTATACTGGTGCACAGCAGATATAGGTTGGATTACGGGACACTCATATATTATTTATGGACCTCTTTCAAATTCTGCAAC
>MDTG01345750.1_pt1 | contig 12342 bp, 12 predicted proteins | sample 811421 | NCBI WGS metagenome assembly MDTG01 (sample SAMN05326645, study PRJNA326480) | marine metagenome | isolation source: seawater | place: Pacific Ocean: South East | collected 2011
ACTTCTAAAACCCCTTTCTCTACCCCACCTGATATCAAATTGGGAAGTACTTGAACAATAGTTAATTTTCGTTTCATTTCAACTCTTAAACCATTTATTTAAAATGAAACTAGCGCATCGTTTCGCTTCATTATTAAATGATAAATTTTTATTATTTTTTCTTTTGCCATCGTACGTACTTATAAGACCAGTATTTATCATTCTTGATATTTCAATAGAAATTTTTGAATCATATTTCTTTTCTAGTCTAATAGGATTTACATAAGAACCTGAGGCTATTAATTCATAAATCATTGAAATTGAATCTGTAGTTACCCATGCATGTTTTGATAATTTTGCTTCCTCCATAAACCAATTTTGCTTTACTTTTTCATATTCAAAGATGGGAGTATTTTTTTTAAAATTATTATCTAAGTGATCAATAAAATCTTTTGGAGTTCTTCTTGAGGTTGCTATTTTAAATTTAATTTTTGGGTGCTGATTAATAATGTTATTAATCTGAAGTATTACAGCTTGATTATCCCATTTGAAATGCTTCGATTTTCCTCCAAGCACTATTAATCCTTTACTCTTATTATGTTTATTTTCATTTTCAATATTATTTATTGCACCGTTAGTTAGAAAAATACCGGGCTTTTCAGAAATACCGTCATGTTTTGGAATAAGGCATAAATCAAACCATGAATGTGGAAGGCTTGGCTTCATTATTACAATGGTCTTCCCCCCATTTACAATTTTAGAAAAAATCATGGACAAGTGAGTTGAATGACCGGTGCCTATTATTAGATCAGGTTTTTTATTTGAATCAAAATTAAATAATCTTAAAAATTTTGATATGAGTGGCTTAAAAAAAATACCTTCTATTTTAGTGATTTCAATATCTACAATATTTTGTAAAGCCTGTGCTAAGTCCTCAGACTGTTTTTCGTGCCCCCTTTTGCCATCCAAAATTAACCAAATATTTATTTTAGTTGATCTCATAGGTCAGCAGTAATTAGATCTGTTATGATTCTTGCTGATTGAGGCGCCATTGCTATTCCGTATCTGTGATGCCCAAAATTTAAAAATAAATTATTATAATCTTTATGCTTTTCTGTAATTGGAATATTGTCTATAGTGCCTGGTCTAAATCCATGCCAAGATTTGGCAATTTCTATTGACTTTAATTCAGGAATAATATTTTCAGCTTTTTTCTTTAAATTATTTATATTTTTAATATTATCTTGTGAGTTAAAACCAACTTTTTCTAGCGTGCTTCCAGCTATTAAAACCCCGTCCCTTCTGGGAATGAGATAAAATCCATCTTCATACAATATATTTTCTAGCCTTAAACCAGTATCCGGATACTGAATCATTTGCCCTTTAATTGGAAATACATTATCTCTATACTCTTTTAATAAACTTGAGGTCCAAGCTCCCGAACTTAAAAGGAAAGCTTCTGCCATAAAAACTTTACCGTCCGAAGTTAGACAACTTTTTATTTCCCCTTTGTTTACATCAAAGTTAATAATTTTTTTATTCTCAACAATATTTATGCCTACACTTTCCATATATCTTCTTAAAGCTTTGATTAAACGAGGGGGTCTTATTTGAAAAATTTTTTTTAGAATAATTTTACTTTTGCACATGCTTTTATTAATAGAAGTTTCAATATTATTTTGAATACACCAATTTTGTATATCATCAATGTGGAGTGGGTCAATGATAATTAGCCCTGACTCCTGAAATTGGGGGTCTATTCCTGTCTTATGAATTAAATCTTTGGATAATTGCTCATAATATTGAACTGAGATTTTACATAAATCATATACTTTTCTTAAATAATCCCAAGGCATCAATGGAAATAAAATACCACCTGAAGCCCATGATGAACCGTTTCCAATAGAAGATTGGTCAAAAACTGTTACATCAAATCCTTTTTTTTTAATTTCAATTGCGGATATACAACCAATAACCCCGCCTCCAACAACTGCAATTTTTCCACTCTTCATTAAATTATTTTTCCAGTAGCAATGTACTTTTCAAAATGATTAATATTTTTTTGTAAACCAAGAATAACTAAAATATCTCCATTTTCGAGAGTTATATCAGGTCTCGGTTCTATATTTTCCAACATATTTGGTCGCCTAAGATATTGCATCTGAATATTAAAATCTTCAAAACGTATTTTTTCTAATTTACTGCCTAATAATAAAGGAGTATTTTTAATTTCAATTGAATGTAATTCAAGTTGTTCTTCCCCACTAAAATCATCTGAGATGTCTGTAACGCCTTTAAAATAACCTCTAAACATTGCGTAACGTTCCGATCTAAATGATCTTATTTTTTTAACTATTCTTGCAGGGGGTATTCCTAAAACCATTAGTGCATGTGATCCCAACATAAGACTTCCTTCTAAAACTTCTGGGACAACTTCTGTGGCACCTTCTTTTTGTAATAATGTGATTGATGATTCATCAGCACTTCTAACAATTACTGGTAAATCGGCATAAGTTTCTCTTATAACTGTTAAAACTTTTGATGAGGCTCTATCATCTGCATAAGTTATTATTACAGCTTTACTCTTTTTAATTCCAGCTGCATTAAGAACTAATCGTCTACTAGCATCACCGTACATAACTTGCTCTCCTGCATTTGATGCATCATTAACTCTGTTAAGATCCATATCAATAGCTATAAAGGGAATATTTTCTTCTTTAAGAAACCTACCTAAGAATTGTCCACTTCGACCATACCCACATAGGATAACGTGATCTTTAAGGTTATGGCCAATGTCATCTATTTTATCAATAATTTTTTGATTATTTCTAATGTAACTTTTAGATAAAAATCTCGCTATTCTTCCATTATATGGAATGATAAAAGAAGCACTAATCATAGATATTAGACATACCGATAAAATAATTTGAAGAATATCACCTCCAATAATGTTTTGCTCCTTAGCTAAAGCTAAAATAACAAAACTAAACTCACCAGCTTGTCCTAAAATAATCCCTGTCCTAATTCCAACACCTAATTCATATTTAAATCCTTTGGTAAGAAGTGCTATTAGGGTTGCCTTAAAAAAGCTATAACTTAAAAAAATAGTGACAATGATCCAAAAATATTCTACAAAAATAACAAGATCGAGCATCATACCTACGCTTATAAAAAATAAGCCCAATAAAATATCCCTAAATGATGCTATGTCCGCTTCTACTTGGTAACGATAACGTGTTTCGGAAATTAACATTCCAGCTAAAAATGCACCTAATGCATAAGAAAGTCCTGCAAGGTGGGTTAGATATGCAAAAAACATAGTTATCATTAAGACATTTAAAACAAAAAGTTCTCTTGATTTTTGTTTTGCTACTAAACCAAACCATACGTTAATGATAGGCTTTCCCAACCAAAATAATATACTCAGTAAAACTATAATTTTTAAAATAATTGGCAGAAATAAACTGTCAATTTCTATTGCTGAAGCACCTAAAGCAGGTAATAAAATTAAAATCGGTATAACTGCAATATCCTGAAATAATAAAATACCAATTGAAAGTCTTCCATGTCGACTATTTAAATCTATACGTTCAATTAAGATCTTAGATACAATTGCAGTTGATGACATTGTCAAAGCACTTCCAATGACAAAAGCCGAAGCTAGATCTAATCCAAAAGACCTAGATACAATAAAAGTCGTAGCTAAAGTTATAAAAACTTGAGCACCGCCAAGCCCAAATAAAATACCTCTCATTGCATTTAATTTTGGAAGACTAAATTCTAGTCCAATTGAAAACATAAGAAAAACTATACCAAATTCTACAAAATGTCTAACAGAGTCACTATCATATAAAATTCCTGCAAAATTTGGTCCTAAGATGATTCCCACCGCTAAGTATGCAATAGTTGCAGATAGTTTTAAATATTTAAAAATAGTTAAAAATATTACTGAACAAACAAGCAATAAAATAATAATTAATTCAACAGATTCAAGCATATCTTCAATGTAAAATTGTAAGTAATAACTTTATTCTACTATTAAACACTTTTATACTAACGTTTTAATATAAAATTAGGTAATGGCAAATAATCAAAAAAATATTATTGAAAACGCAAAAAAAGTTTTAAAAGTTGAAGCTGATGAAATTTATAACACTTTAGATAAAATAAATAATCATTTTGTTCTAGCTGTAGAGGCCATTAGTTGCTGTAAAGGTAGAGTAATACTAAGTGGCATGGGAAAGTCAGGTCACATAGCAAGGAAAATAGCCTCTACATTTTCGAGTACAGGAACTCCAGCATTTTTTATGCATCCCGGAGAGGCAAGTCATGGTGATCTTGGCATGATAACTAAAGATGATGTAGTAATTTTTTTTTCTAATTCTGGGACAAGTGAAGAACTCATTTCCATTTTACCCAACATCAAAAGAATAGGCGCAAAAATAATTTCAGTAACGAACGATAAAAGCTCAGATTTATCTATACAAAGTGATATTAATATTAATATAATTGTTAAGAAAGAGGCTTGTCCTATGGGACTTACCCCTACTGCGAGCTCAACTGTAAGTCTTGCTCTTGGGGACGCTTTAGCAATTTGTGTCTTGGAACGAAAAGGTTTCTCCGCACAAGATTTCAAAGCATCGCATCCTGGAGGTAATTTAGGTAAAAATAACCTAATAAGAATCAAGGATATTATGCTTAAAAAAAATAATATCCCTAAAATAAGTCATACGGCCAGCATAAAAGACGCTATAGAAGAAATTTCAAACAAAAAAGTAGGCTTTACAGCAATTGTGGATGAAGATAACTTTCCAGTTGGTATTTTCACAGATGGGGACTTAAGAAGATCTCTTTTATGCAAAAAACATATAAATTCTCCAATTTCAGATTGTATGACTAAAAATCCAATTATTTTAGATCAAAACCAATTAGCATTTGATGCTGTAAATATAATGGAAAAATCAAAAATAACTGGCTTCTTAATAATAGATGAAAAAAATAATTTAGTTGGGATAATTAATCTCAATATTCTTTTAGAAAAAAAAGTTATTTAAGAATGGATAATAAATTATCATCCATATTTACGTTAATATTTATACTGTTTATTACACTTATTTCTTTCTGGCTTAATGATGAGGTAAAAAAAGAATTAAAGGAGAAGGAAAAAAATAATAATAGCTCTCCAGATTTTTATTTAAGTAACTTTATTTCTAGCCATATGAATGAAAGTGGCGCCATAAAATATATTATTGAGGGTAAGGAAATGAAAAATTATAAATATTCGGAAAAAACTTACCTTTTAAAACCAAGATTTATAAAATATACAAATAATAATCCTGATTCAAATATATCTGGAGATTCAGGAGAAATTACCAACATGGGTAGTGAAATAATTGTTCAAGAAAATGTTATCCTCAACAGGCTACCATATAAAGCAAAGAAAAAAATGACACTATATACAGATCAACTTAAAATTATTCCTTCAGAGGATCTGGTTTTTACAAAAAATCCTGTAAAAATTATACAAGAGCCTAACATTGAAATAAATGGTATTGGTATGAAGTATGATAGGAAAGAAAATACAATTAAATTATTAAGTAACGTTAAAGTTTTATATGAAGTTATGGAGTACTAAAATTATATGGAAATAATTTTAAAATATTTTTATGCTTTACTAATTTCAATTTTTTTTGGGAATATTTCCTTAGCTGAAAAAGCTGATAGGGATAAACCTATAGAAATTGAATCGGATACAATGACAGTGGACGATACAAAAAATATCAGCACTTACCAAGGTGACGTAATTCTGACCCAAGGTACCCTCATCATTAAGGCGGATGAGTTAATTGTAAGAGAAGATAATCAAGGTTTCCAACATAGCACATCAATAGGTAATCCAACAACTTTCAAACAAAAAAGAGAGGGAGTGGAAGAGTTTATTGAAGGTATAGGTCAAAGAATTGATTATGATGGTCACATGGATAAAGTACATATATATAAAGATGCTGTTGTAAAACGTGGAGACGATATTGTTATGGGGGACTATATTGTTTACGATGCCAATGCAGAAATTGCACAAGCTATGTCAAACAATCCAAAAATTAAAAATAACGATGATGGTTCTCCATCTAAAAAAGGGCGTACTAAAGCCATAATAAATCCAAAAAAAAATAATTAGAAATGTCTGAATTAATTGTTCAAAATATAAGAAAAAAATACAACAAAATTGTTGTGGTAAAAGATATTTCCTTAAATGTGAAAAGTGGAGAAGTTATTGGTTTACTTGGGCCTAATGGTGCTGGAAAAACTACTTCTTTTTATATGATTGTTGGTCTTGTATCCGCTGATCATGGTCTAATATCCATCGATAATCAAGATTTATCTAAAATGCCTATTCACAATAGATCAAAGCTTGGAATATCCTATTTGCCCCAAGAACCGTCTATTTTCAGGAAATTATCTGTAAGTGAAAATATATTATCAATACTTGAATTAAGAAATATTCCAAATAAAAAAAGGAAAGAAAAATTAGGTTCTCTTTTAGAGGAGTTAAATATTGATCACATTAAAGATAATAAAGCGATTAGTTTGTCAGGTGGTGAAAGAAGACGAGTGGAAATTGCAAGATGCTTAGCGACCGATCCAAAATTTATCTTATTAGACGAGCCTTTTGCTGGAATTGATCCTATAGCAGTTCTAGATATACAAAAAATTATTACTCGTCTAGCATCGTTAGGGATCGGAATAATTATTACAGATCATAATGTTAGAGAAACTCTTGGTATATGTGACAGAGCATATATTGTCAATCAAGGGAAAATATTTGCTTCAGGGGCTCCTCATGAAATTGCCTCCAATCAAAATGTAAAAGATATTTATCTAGGAAGAAATTTTGTTTTATAATGAAATTAGGCTTCAAACTAAAACTCACCCAATATCTTAAGCTCACACCACTTCTTCAACAATCGTTAAAATTTTTACAATGAAGATTATAAAAAACTTTACCCTGATGAAAAAATTGTTTTGATACTAGGTGAACAAGGTATTAATATAGTAAGAAGGATATTGCTAAATATAGGGGAGTTTTAAAAATACTTCCGTCAAATCAAAGAAAAATTTAATTTTATTAAGGATAATATTTATGCAGCTCAACATTACTTGCCATAACATCAAAATCACTCCAGCAATTGAAGATCATATTCGTAATAAATTTCAAAAAATTATTAATCATTTTAATAATGTAATTGACGTAAAATTTACTTTAACAGTAGAAAAAAAAATCCACGTTGCTGAATCAACAATACACTTGCCAAAAAATAATATACATGCTGAAGCAAGAGATAATGATATGTATCGTGCAATAGATGGGGTCATAAGCAAACTTGATAAACAAGTTATAAAATATAAAGAGAAAATTTCAGATCATAGGCAACAAGAATCACTCAAGCTTAAAAACAAGGATTAGAAAGATATGGTTGGTATATTATTAGTTTCTCATGGTGAAATTGGTACCGCTTTATTTAATAGCGCAACCCAAATTTTGGAAAAAAAACATGTAAATATTAGTTGTGTTTCTATTAATTCAAATCATAGAATTAATTCTCATGAAAAAATTATCCAAGATAAGTTAAATCAACTTGATAATGGTAAAGGTGTATTAGTTATGACAGACATGTATGGTGCAACCCCGACAAATATTATTAAAAAACTAATTAGTCCAAATAAGCATGAAGTAATTACAGGATTAAACCTTCCAATGCTAATGCAAGCCTTAACTAACAGGAATTTATCCTTAGACGAGTTAATGAAAATATGTTTGAAATATGGCCAACAAAATATTTTCAATATTAAAAAATGATAAAAAAACAAATAAAAATAATTAACAAGCTTGGACTTCACGCAAGGCCATCAAGCAAACTTGCTGAACTGTGTAATAAATTTAAATCTAATATCTGGATTTTAAAGGAAGGGCAAAAAGTAAGTGCAAAAAATATGATGGATGTTTTGATGCTCGCATTATCATACGAATCGAAGATAACAATTTTTGTTGAGGGTAAAGATGAGAGTGAAGCGTTCTTACAAATAAAAAATTTATTTGTAAGTAGATTTGGAGAAGAAGAATGAGTGTCTTCAATATGCACGGAATAGCAGTTGCATCCGGAATAGCAATCGGCAAAGCTAAATTAGTAACAAATGCGTTAATGGGAGTTCAATTTTATAAAATTAAAAAAATTTTACTCGATGAAGAGATTGCAAGATTAAACCAAGCCATAAAAATAGTTAAGAGTGATTTACTTAATATCAAAAAAGAATTACGAAAAAAATCATCAAATAATTTTGAATCCTTAATTGATATTCATTTAATGATACTAAAAGATCAACACTTCTCTTTGAATCCACACCAAATAATTATTAAAGAGCGATGTAATGCAGAATGGGCGATAAAAATTCAGTTGGATATACTTTTATCTAAATTTGATGATATTGATGATACATATATAAAAGAAAGGAAGCTTGATGCAGCTCAAGTAGCCGAAAGAATTATTAAAGCTCTACTTGGTCATAAAAAACCAAAACCTGAGATTAAAAATAGAACAAATATTTTAGTTGCACATGATATTTCTCCAGCAGATGCCTTACAGTTCAAAAAAAATAATTATGCAGGGTTTATTACAGAACATGGAGGGGCTAATTCTCATACTGCTATTCTTGCCAGAGGATTAAATATACCCTCAATTGTTGCAGTTAGAAATGCTAAAAAATTAATTAAAAATAATGATTTATTAATCGTTGATGGAGATCATGGTGTAGCTATAATTAATCCAAATAAGAGCATCTTAAAAGAATATGAATATAAAAAAAATCAATGGGAAGTTGAAAATAAAAAGTTACTTAAAATAATTAATATACCAACTAAAACAATTGATAAAAGTGAAATTTCTTTAATGGCAAACATTGAGGATCTTGGAGATGTTAAATCTGTTCTAGCATGTAAAGCATCGGGTATAGGTTTATTTAGAACAGAATTTCTTTTTATGAATCGAAAAGAATTGCCAAATGAAGAAGAACAATACCAAACGTACAGATCAATTACAAAATCTATGAAAGATAAAACTGTAGTAATTAGAACATTAGATTCTGGGGCAGATAAAACAACTGCTGCAGATAAAACAGCAGCTACTAATCCAGCATTAGGATTAAGAGCTATAAGGTTATGCTTATCACAACCTCACTTATTTATAACTCAGTTACGTGCTATTTTAAGAGCTTCTGTCCACGGAAAAATTAAAATTTTAATTCCAATGCTTTCATCACTAGGAGAACTAAAACAAGTAAAGCTATTAATAAAAAGAGCAAAAGAATCGCTTATTGCTGAAAAAATAAATTTTGATGATGAAATCCCTATTGGTGCAATGATTGAGATTCCTGCTGTTGCTATTAATGCTGAAGCATTTGCTGCTGAATTAGATTTTTTATCTATAGGGACAAATGACTTAATTCAATATACACTTGCAATTGATAGAACAGATGATAGTGTTTCTCATCTATACAATTCCATGCACCCTGCAATATTAAAATTAATTTCAGATACCATTAAGGCTGCGAAAAAGTTCAATAAAGATGTTGCAGTATGCGGTGAAATGGCAGGTGATCCAAAATTAACTAAACTATTTATTGGGATGGGACTTACAAATTTTTCGATGCATCCATCAAGCATATTAAGTGTGAAAAAGAAAATTTTAGAATCAAATGCCACAAAACTTAAACTATTGTCAAATAAAGTTTTAAGGCTAAATGACCCAGAAAAAATAGAAACTTTAATCAATAAAATTAATCAATAAAAATAATAAATCTTTTAATAAAATAGGGAGCTCAAAATCGTTAATCCTCTTCTTAATATAAACAACTTTCCAGAATTTTCAAAAATAAAAACCCCACATATAAGTGAAGCCATTGACTCAATAATACAATCAAATAATTTAGTTATAAAAAAAATTGAAAATAATAATCAAATTGTTAATTGGGAAAATTTTGTTGAGCCACTTGAAAAAATTGATGAAAGACTTAGTAAAGTATGGTCTCAAGTAACTCATATAAATGCAGTTATTAATTCTGAAGGATTAAGAAAAGAATATAATAAAAATATGGTAAAAATTACCAACTACTACGCTGAATTATCTCAAAATTTAAAAATATTCAAGGGATACCAAGAACTAAAAAAAGGTAAAAATTACTCCAAATTAACTTCCACTCAAAAGAAAATTATCAATGACGAGTTAAATGGGTTTAAATTGGGAGGTGTTGGATTATCCAAAAAAAAACGTGATGTATTTAAATCAATACAATCTAGACTATCAAAATTAAGCTCTAAATTTGAAGAAAATGTTCTTGATTCAATAAATGATTTTACTTTACATATAGATTCTAAAAAACAAGTTGAAGGAATACCCAAAGAGGTTTTAAACAAGGCTAAACTAATTGCAAAAGAGCAAAAAATAACAGGATGGTTATTCACTCTTGATTTTCCAAGTTATATACCTTTAATGCAATATGCTGACAATAGAAATCTTAGAAAAAATATGTATAAGGCATACGCAACAAAAGCATCGGGATCTTTTAATAAAAAATTAGATAATGGTCCAATTATTAATGAAATTTTATTACTCAAAAAAAAATTAGCCTCCTTATTGTCCTATAAAAATTATGCCGAAATGTCACTATCGACCAAAATGGCCACTTCAAGTATGGAAGTAATCAAATTCCTTAATAAATTAGCAAAAAAATCTAAATCGCATGCTTTGCAAGATATGAAAGATTTAATAGAAATAGCCCCAATATATAATATTGATGAAATTGAAGCATGGGATATTGCATATCTTTCGGAAAAAATTAAAGAAGAAAAATTCAAATTTTCTGACTTAGAAGTTAAAAATTATTTTTCAAAACCAAACGTCTTAAATGGATTATTTCAATTAGTTAAAAAGCTCTATGGGGTTAAAATAAAGATATTAAAAACAAATGTATGGCATAAAGATGTTGAATTTTATGAAATTAGTAATAGTAAAAATCAATCTATTGGGCATTTCTATTTAGATCTATATGCTCGAAAAAATAAAAGAGGCGGGGCATGGATGGATGATGCTAGAGCACGTTTTAAGTTTAGTGATTCTTCAGCAACACCTGTAGCTTTTTTAACTTGTAATTTTTCGGGGCCAACAAAAGGAAAACCTGCATATTTTACCCACGATGAGGTTATTACTCTTTTTCATGAATTTGGCCATGGACTTCATCATCTTCTTACTGAAATAAATCATTACAGTGCTTCAGGAATAAAAAATGTTGAATGGGACGCAGTAGAACTGCCTAGTCAATTTATGGAAAATTATTGCTGGGAATGGACTGTTATAAGGAATATGACATGCCATGCAGAAACAAAAAAAGTTATGCCAAAAAAACTTTTCAATAAAATGATAGCTGCAAAAAACTTCCAGTCAGGAATGCAAACTTTGAGGCAAGTAGAATTTTCTCTGTTTGATATTCTTCTGCATAGTTCATATGAACCCAAAACTAAAAAATTTCTAGCTTTGCTTGAAAAAATTAGGGATGATGTAGCTGTTGTTAGGCCTCCAAAATGGAATAGATTTCCACATAGCTTTTCTCATATTTTTGCAGGTGGTTATGCTGCGGGTTACTATAGCTATAAATGGGCTGAAGTTTTATCAGCAGATGTGTTTAGTTTGTTCGAGGAGCAAGGTGTTTTTTCTAAAACTACCGGAGATAAATTTAGACGAGAAGTCCTTGCCAAAGGGGGTTCAAGGACAGCCATTGAATCTTTTAAAGCATTTAGAGGAAGAAAACCAAAAATCGATGCTCTTTTGAAGCATTCTGGTCTTAATTAAAAATGAAAGTTGTAACTTGGAATGTAAATTCTCTCAATGTTAGATTGAATCATGTTATCGATTGGATAAAATTAAATAAACCCGATATTCTTTGCATACAAGAAACAAAACAAACGAATGAAAAATTTCCTCACGATATTTTTTCATCTATCGGATATAGTTCATATCACAATGGACAAAAGACGTATAATGGAGTTGCTATCATTAGTAACATTAAATTAATAAATGTAAGTCTTGACCTCCCCCAACTTACTGATCCACAAAAAAGAATTATTACAGGTCAATACCAGTCCGAAAATTTTGGTTTGGTACAAATTGTCAGTGCTTATGTTCCCAATGGACAGTCCTTAGATTCAGAAAAATTTCAATATAAAATCTTGTGGTTAAAATCATTTATTAAATGGATTAAAGATTTATTAGCAAATAATAAGCATGTTATTTTAACTGGTGATTTTAATATTGC
>MDTG01133843.1_pt1 | contig 12341 bp, 11 predicted proteins | sample 811421 | NCBI WGS metagenome assembly MDTG01 (sample SAMN05326645, study PRJNA326480) | marine metagenome | isolation source: seawater | place: Pacific Ocean: South East | collected 2011
AATCAGGAAGGGCGCATCCTCCGGCAGGGAGAGGTGCACCGACAGCGCCGCGAGCGCCATGTCGACATTCGCCGCTTCGCCGCTGGCGGCTTCCGCGGCCTTGATGGCGCGCTTCAGGGGCGCGGCAGGTTTTATCCACCGGATCAGGGCGGCAGCCCGCGGGTCACCCGCCGGATAGAGCGCGTGGCCGACGGCCGGAATATGCTCGCCCCTTGCGGCCAGGCCTGCCAGCGCGGCCTTCGGCCCATCTTTCATTGCCTGTTTGAGATAGGCGAGCGCCCGCGCCGAGGCCTCCCCATGCAGCGGCCCGGTCAGCGTGGCGCAGCCCGCCAGGGCACAGGCTGCCAGCGGTGCCCCGGTCGAGGCGGCCACCCGCGCCGCAAAGGTCGACGGGTTCAGCTCATGGTCTGCCACCAGCACCAGCGCCCGGCGCAAGAGGTCCGTCCCGCCGGGGGAGAGGCCCCAATGCCGGCCCAGCCGCTGATGATAGAAGCCGCGTCCGCCGGTGCCTGTCACGGCGGTGCACACGCCAGCCAGCAATTGCGCGCCATCCTCTGACAAGGCCGCGCTACCGCGTCCGAAGCTTGGTGGATCATGGGTTGCCCGGTCGGCCAGAAAGGCGAGCAGCCTGGCCTTGCCGGTGTCTCCTGCTGCCTCCTTTCCTGTGGCCGGGCGGCTGGGCGAGGGGGCGGGCGCCTGCCACAAAAGCGCCGCCGCTTCCTCCAGCGTGGCATCTGCCGCGAGGCGTACGGCATCCTTGCCGCGATAGATCAGCTTGCCGTCACGCACCGTGGTGATCGCGGTTTCCATCACCGGGTCGCCCCAGGAAATGGCGGCGCTGGCGATGGCCTGACGCCCCCGCCCGCTACGCCGGCGTTTGACCAGTCCTGCAATATCTGCAGCGGAATAGACGCTTGAGCGCGGGTCAGTCTCGTCCGGCCGCGAGGCGATCAGCCCCCGGCTCACATAGGCGTAAAGCGTCTGCGGTTTCACCCCCAGCGCGTCCAGCGCGTCGTCTCGTCCAATCCAGCTCATATATTGATTATATTGATCAAGATTGACGAACACCAGCCCCGGCGCGACATGAAGCCCAGATTTGTTGCCCAGATTTGTTGAAGGAGATCTCCAATGGATTCCGGATTGGAAAATGTCGTTGCAGCTGAAACCGTGCTGTCGGATGTGGATGGCCAGAATGGCCGTCTCGTCATCCGCGGCTGGCCGGTGCAGTTGCTTGCCGCCTCGATGGCCTATGAAGATGCCGCGCACCTGTTGTGGCAGGGCTTCTTTGATGACCTGCCGGATGCGCAGGCGCTGGGCGCCCGCCTCGGTGCGGCGCGGGTGGAGGCGTTCGATCTGGTCGCGAAAATTCCGGACGGGCTCGACATCATCCGATTCCTGCGCACCGGCTGGTCGCTGCTGGAAGATGATGAAAGCGTCAATTCAGCAATTCGCCTGGCGGCTGCCGGGCCGGTCTTCACCGCCGCGGCTGTGCGCCGGGAACGCGGGCAGGCCCCGATTGCACCGGATGCGGATCTGTCCCAGTCGGCGGACTTCCTGAAAATGATCACCGGCAAAGTGCCGGGGGAGGCGGAGGCCCGCGCGCTGGATGCCTATCTCGTCACCGTGTGCGATCATGGCCTCAATGCGTCGACCTTTGCTGCGCGCGTTGTCGCGTCCACACGGGCCGGGCTCGTCTCGGCGGCGATGGGCGGCATTTCAGCCCTGAAAGGACCGTTGCATGGCGGGGCGCCGGGCCCCGTGCTCGACATGCTGGATGAGATAGGCGTGCCGGAAAATGCTGAGGCCTGGATCGATGCCGCACTTGGCCGGGGTGACCGTCTCATGGGCTTCGGCCACCGGGTCTACCGCGTGCGCGATCCCCGCGCCGATGCGCTGAAGGCGGCGGTTGCGCGTCTGCCGGGCACGTCGGGCCGCATCGCCTTTGCCGACCATATCGAAAAGACCGTCCTCGGACGGCTGGCGAAGAAATATCCGAACCGCACACTGGAGACGAATGTGGAATTCTCCACCGCGCTCCTGCTCGAAGCGCTCGCCATTCCGCGCGAAGCCTTCACCGCGACCTTTGCCTGCGGCCGCATCCTCGGCTGGACGGCCCATGCCCGCGAACAGATCGCCGAAGGCCGCCTCGTGCGCCCGCGCTCGGTCTATACGGGGCCTGTGCCTGAAATGGCCTGAATGGGCTGGTTGGGGGAGGGGCTGCCTGCTCTCCCACACCCGCCCAGCGTCATCCCGGAAAGCCCGCAGGGCTTATCCGGGACCCAGTTGCGGCGTGGCTGTTGCAGGACTGGGTTCCGGATAAACGCTTCGCGTTTTCCGGGATGACACGGCGCGGACGATCTCAATTCGTCTGACAGGGTGCGCCCCCATCTTTGTGGGCATGCATCCTGACCTTCAACGCTACTTCAACCATGTCTGGCCGCTCTTTTGGCCGTGGCTGGTGTGGAACCTGGTGCGTGTTGCCCGCTGGCACGCGCGCACCGGGCGGGAAGCGTTGATGGCGGTCGATTGCTTCGGCAATATCAGGCTCGTCTGCCTGGCCGATGCCACGCCGCCCGATGATCTCTATACATATGAAGTACCGCGCGTCGCGGCATGGAACCATCCCGCCCTAGGCAGCGATGTGCCCGTGTGCGTGCGCGATGGTCTGTCGAAGTCCGGTATAGTCCGTCATGATCCGGCCAAGTCCGGCTTGGTCATCTGTAGTCATGACATAGTCCGGTATGATCATGGCCTGCACGTCCGTGGTCCGCCTTAGCCGCGTCTTCGTCCGAATTCAGCTTTATTCACCGGATGGCACCCGCCACTCCGGCCGCACGTGCTGGGACGAGCCTTGCCGCGTCGTCCATCCCGGCGCAGAGTTCCCGCAAAGGGAGGAAATCATGAGTTACGAAACGGTCTATACGATCATCAATCTGAGTGTGATGCCGGCCTGGCTGCTGCTGGCGCTGGCGCCGGGGGCCGCGGTGACGCGCCTTGTCGTCCATTCGGGCGTCTATCCGCTGGCGCTTGGCGTGTTCTATATCGTGACCCTGTCGATGACCCTTTTCTTCGGCATGGGCGCAGACGGCGGCGGTTTCGGCTCAGCGGCGGGCGTGTCGCAGCTCTTCTCCCATCCGCTCGGCATTCTTGTCGGCTGGTCGCATTATCTGGTCTTCGACCTGTTTGTCGGGGCGTGGGAAGCGCGCGATGCCCGGCGCCGGGGCGTCGCGCACTGGATGCTGCTGCCCTGCCTGTTCTTCACGCTGATGTTCGGGCCGGTCGGCCTGTTGCTCTACCTCGTCCTGCGCCAGCTCACCGGCAAGGGCAATATGAGCCTGGTCGAGGCCTAGGCCTCGTCCTCTTTGCGGGACTGGCGGAACAGGTCCAGCTGGCGCGGGTCGACGTAGCGCCGCCGTGACGGCTTGGTGCGGCCGCGGCGGAAATAGAGATCGTCGGTATGATCGCCCGGTTCGCTGGCTGCCGGTTCGGCTTTCGGGGCAGGTTTGGCGGGCTTTTCCGCCGCCTGGCCCGGCGCAGCCAGTTTCCACCAGGTGACCGCGACCACGGGCCGGCCCTTGTCGTCCTCATAGCGCTGCAAATGGCCATGGGCGAGCGCATCGGAGGGCGCGAACATGGCATCTGCCGCTTCCTCAGAGACGGTCAGCCAGTCGGTCGCCAGTTCGGCGACTTTCAGCTCGCCATCCAGCGTTTTGGCAAGCGCTTCGGCTTCGGCCAGCGTGCGCGCAGCCGGGGCCACCTTGGACAAGGCGGCGTCGAGGGATTTTCCGAGGGGATAAGCGTGGCTCATAGGCCGCTGGAAGTAAGCGCTGCTTCGCTCGCCGTCCAGCCTGCATCCGCCGCTGCAGAAAGACGCATCGCAGCCAGGCGGGCCAGCCGGAGGGTGACTGCCTTGCGCCGGGCAGGGGAGAGCTTCTCCACCGGGGCCTCCCGGATGACCGCCGCGCCAAAGGCATCGGCGACAATCAGGCCGGCCTCTTCGGGGATAAGATCCTGTGGGAAATCATGATCGACGGCGAACCAGAACCGGTCGCAATAGGGAATGTATTCCGGCCATTTGGCGTCAGACCGGAAGTCCGGCACGCCGGATTTGATCTCCACCATCCAGACCTCGCCGCCGGGGCCGATGGCTGCAATGTCTGCCCGGCGATTATTGGCGAGGGTCATTTCCTGGATGCCGCAAAGCCCCAGATCCGCGAGCAGGCGCAGCGTCCCGCGCGCAATGGCGGCCGCGCGGGCAAGGTCTTCTGTCGTGTCGGCGCCGTCGGCCATGGCTTTCATGTTCCGGTATTGTTCTCGCCACCCTAGTCCTGCGGCCGAGGCCGGGTCAAGCAGGCGCCGGAGGGGAAGGCGGCGGAAGCAGCTGGAGGTTCAGCGTGTGGTTCACCTCCATCCGCCCCTCGCGGACATAGCCCCGCGCCAGCACCGGCGTGCCCTCGGGCAGCTGGCAGTAGGCGGCGGCCTGGTTGGCGATCTCCAGCCGGAGCGCGCTGCCCTGCAGGTGGAGCGCGCAGCTGGTGCCATAGGCCTCGACGCCTTCCATGCCGCTGATCGTCCCGCGCACAAGCTGGAAGCGCTCGAAATCCTCCGGCAGCGCTTCGGCCGCCGCGATGCGATAAGCCTGTTTCGCCCAGAGGCCGCGCCGGTCATCGCGGGCTTCGGCTTCCAGCGCCGGGAAAGTCTCGCTGCCGCCAGCCGTGTCCGGATAGATCCGCAGGCGCGCGCCGCCGCGGCGGAGCATTTCAGCATTCAGCCAGAGGTCCGGCCCGAGGGCATCGGTCGTCCGCACCTGGGCGAGGGCCCGGTCATACCGGTCGCGGGTCAGGCCGCCATAGAAGAGCTGGACCTCCCGGCCGAGGGCCATGTCCTCCAGCATGCGCCGGGCCTCTTCCTGGAAGGGCTCTCCGGCGCGCTCCTTATAGGGCCGGGCAGGGGCTTCGATACTGGCGAGGCGCACGCTCTGGCCGGTGTCCAGCACCAGCGCGTCGCCATCGATAATGCGGACAACGCGGCCATGCTCGCCCGGCTCCAGAGCGTCCAGCGGGTGCGGCTTCGCGCAGGCTGCCAGGAGGGCGATCCAGAGGAAGAGGAAAAACCGTTGCATATCCGGAATGTCCTAGCATGCCCTTCAGCTGCCGCCAGTCCTTCAAACCGGGTTCAACCCCCGCGCCAATTGGCTTATACGTCCCTCCCGACGGTCCCGTAGCTCAGCAGGATAGAGCAACAGATTCCTAATCTGTAGGTCGCGCGTTCGAATCGCGCCGGGATCGCCATATTTTTCGGTGCGTTGCCCGTAGCAGGGCTATGGCGGTCATGGGGATGAAGCCTGTTGCGGGTCCCGGCGGGCTTGCCGAGGCTTCCTGGCGCTGGCGGCGATTGCTGCGGCGACGAGGATTGCGCTGGCAGACACTGGCAGCAGATTGGCCTGCATCAGGGCGTCATGATTGCGGAGGATGTGGACAAGCGTGCCCGCGAGCAGCAGGCCGGCGCCGCTCAGCTTCAATGCCCAGCGGCAGCTTTCAGCCTTCCCGGCCAGCACGCAGACGGCGACAGCGGCGACCAGAGGGAGCCAGAAAAGCGCGACCAATGCCGGCCCTTCGGCGAGCCCGCTGACCGATGCCAGCAGGGTGAGGGCGAGCGCTGCCGGTGTGCCCCAGACGATGCCTGCCCAGCCCGCTTCAAGCCGCGGCGCCGGGCGGCCCTGCGCCCGCCTGCGAACGAAGTAGATATTCAGTCCGCTGGCGATGATGGTACAGAGCGACAGGCCGAACAGGAAATAGGCGATCTTGATGGGCAGGCCGCCCCAGTTGCCGAAATGTACATTGTAGACAGAGCCGGCCACCTGCTGGCCAGCGGTTCCGTCGGACAGGCCGGTATTGCCGAGATAGGTTCCGCTCGAATCAAAATTGTAATAGTCGCCGAAGATCAGGCGATTGGGGTGTTCGGCAATGACAGACACATGCTGCCCCGCCGTTCCCGGGTCGTGCAGGATCAAATAGGTTGGCTGAAGGTCCGGATACTCTGTGTACATATGGGAGATGGGCGAAGCGATCTCTGCCAGATCGGCCGGGGCTTCATTCAGGGGCGGGTCTTCGCCGAAAATGGGGCTGAAGACTTTCGCGGTGTCATTCCCGAAGCTTGCCGCGGCGATGGCAAAGGCCAGAACGCTGGCAAGGCCGAGGATCGCACCGGTCAGCGCATTGGAAATATGAAAAGGCGCGGTCCATACGCTCAGCCGATTGTGCAGGTCTGCGAGGCTGGTGCGGCCGGAATTGCGGCGGAAGGTGAAAGCGTCCCGGAAGATGCGTGGATGCGCCAGCAGGCCGGAAATGGACAGTGCGACCAGGAATGCACCCAGCGCGCCAACCACGGTCAGGCCAAGAATGTGGGGCAGATGGAGGTAATAGTGCAGGTCGAGCAGGAACTGCGTCCACGGAAAGTGTTCCCGTCCGGCAAGATCACCCTCTACTGTGGCAAAAAAGGCCTGCGTATCCGTCGTGATGACTGTGCGGGGCAGGTCTGGTTGGGGGAAGTTGATGTAGAGGTGCGTCGTGTGCGGGTCTTCGCTTTCGAAGACAGCCGTTGCGGCTTTCTCCGCCGCTTCCGGGGAAATGACTGCCATCTCCGGCGCGGTCGGTTGTTCCCATCTCTGGAATTCCCGGTTGAAGACGGACAGCGTGCCTGTCACTGCCAGGATGTAGATGAGCCCGCCGAGGGCGAGTCCCAGCACCGAGTGCGCGGCCAGAGACCGGGCAACACGGACGGAGGAGGATCTGGGCCAGAGCGTTCTTGTCATCACTTTATCCTTGTGCGGCCAAACCGAGATAGGCGAGCGGGGCAAGGCCCGCGCCGATCACGATGGCGCTTTTACGCCAGAGGCGGCTGTGGGCTCCGGCGATAACCGCGAGGGCTGACCAGAGCAGGGGAAAGGCGAACATCGCGATCACCAGATTGGCTGTGTGTTCGAGGCCTGCCTTATGCAGCGCGAGGAACCCCGCCGTCGCCAGGGCCAGCGAGGCAAGGCCTGCGAGCGGGCCGATCAGGATGCCGGCGGCAACGCGGCTCAGGATTTCAGGCAGTCCGGCCCGTTCTGCTTTGGCCTGACGTTCGGCTGGGTCCCGGGCCGGTTTCTGCTCAGCCTGAATATAGAGCCAGGCAAGCGTGCCCAGTGCTGCAAGCATGATGGCGACGATGCCGAGCGCAGATCCCTTGTCCGGATGGCTGGTTGAGGCCCACACGATGACAGACAGGAAGAGGCCCCCCCAGCCGAAGGCCAGGTGCCGCCCGTTTCCAGCCCACCTGCGCCAGGCGGCCTGCAGCAACCAGATGCCACAGACCGCCAGGACGCAGGCAACGCTCCGGAGAAGCATGCCCACTTCCATGGATCAGAAGCGCCGGGCGATGCGGGCCACAACGCTGCGCTGCTCACCGGGGAAACAGTCCCCTCTGGCGAGGCAGGTGCCGTAGTATTCCTCGTCGGTGATGTTACGGGCGTTGAGCGTCAGGTCCCAGTTTTCCGTTTCGTAGCCGATCAGGAGGTCGCCGAGGACAACGCCATCGGTCACGACGCGGACCGGGCCAACAAGGCCGAGGCCATTGCTCTCATTGTCTCCGAGGTAGCGGATGCCGACGCCGGTCTTGAAATTCGAGAGCGCGCCGGTTTCCGGTTGATACTGAACCCAGGCGGAGGCCTGGTCTTCCGCAATGGAATCGAACGGGATGCCATTCGGCGATTCGGTATCGAGCAGGCTGAGATTGCCTTCGAGATACCAGTCACCGATCGTTGTCAGGGCTTCGAACTCAACGCCTTTGGATGTGCCGGTGCCTTCCTGCTGGCTGTCCGGCTGTCCGATGATGGAGGCCGGGTTCGGCAGGTTGGTTTCCTCGATTTCGAAATAGGCGGCCGTGATATAGGTGCGGGTGCCCGGCGGCTGGTATTTGATCCCGGCTTCCCACTGCTCGCCTTCGCGCGGCTTCAGCGGCTGGCTGGTGAAGCCGTCGAGACCGATCACCGGCTCGAAGGATTCGGCGTAGCTGACATAGGGGGAGACGCCATTGTCGAACGCGTAGAGCGCGCCGACGCTGAACGAGGTGGCATCGTCCGTCTGCGTGGTGGTCGCCGTCTTCGTTTCGGTGTCATCATAGCGGACGCCGATATTGAATTTCCATGCGTCCAAAGAGATCTGATCGTTGATGTAGACGCCATAGTCTTCCGTCTGCGTATCACCCGGATCATAGAAATTGGACGGGTCATCGAAGGCGGCCGGATAACCGGTATAGACCGGATTATAGGCGTTGAACGAACCGATGCCGCCGGCATAGATGTATCGGCTGCTGGTGGTCACATCCTGATAGGCCGCGCCAACAAAGACTTCATGATCCAATGCGCCGGTGGAGAAGGTGTAGCGGGCCCGGACATCAAGCGCCGCCTGTTCGGAGGACGCGTCGCTTCGGTAGAAGGTGCGCGTGCCTTTGCCATCTGCATCGATGCGCGGCGTGCCTGCGCCGAGGAAGTCGAGATAGGCCTGGCGGTAATCGGCTTCGCCATCCTTGTAGCGGAAGATGCCGTCGATCGAGAAATTCGGGCTGAACTCGTGCGAGCCGAGCAGGCTGACGAGGATGGAGTCCGTGTCGTAACGATTGAAGCCCGGTTCACCATGATAGGTCGACGGATCGATTTCTTCGCCAGTGGCATTGGCGCAGACAATGGCCGGCGTAATCGTCACCTGACCGCTGACACATCCTGTGCCGGTGAGGGGAAGGAATTGCGAAGAGGTGTCGCTGTCGCGGTCCGAATATTCAGCCATCGCGGTCAGACGGGTGGTGCCATTGTCATAGCTGATCGATGGCATCAGGATCACGGCATCGTCATTGACGCGGTCAACCTGCGTGCCGCTGTCGCGATAGACGCCGACGAGGCGCGCGTAGACATTCTGGGAGAGCTGGAGATTGAAATCTCCGGCGGCCTGATAGCGTTCATTGGTGCCGATGTCGAAGACGACCTCGTTTGTCTTGTCCGGACCTGCCAGCTTGGACACGGCATTGACGATGCCGCCGGGCGTGCCCTTGCCATACAGGACAGAGGCGGGGCCTTTCAGGACTTCCACCTGTTCCAGCATGTAAATGTCTGTGCGCGTATTGTTGTAGTAGCCGAAGAGGACCTGCTGCCCGTCACGGTATTCGGCGGCGTCAAAGCCCCGGATGCTGGCGAAGTCACCGCGCGTGGCCGGGCCATAGGTGCCGGCATCGACGCCGGAGGCGTAATCGAACGAGGCGGCGAGCGTCAGCGCGCCCTTGTCCCGGAACTGTTCTTCCGTCTCGATCGAGATCGACCGGGCCGTTTCGAGAATGGGCGTTGTTGTTTTCGTGGCACCGAAGTCCGACAATTGCCCGGTGACCGTGACGGTTTCCAGGCGCTGCTCGTCGGCGTCTTCCCCGTTGACGTCCTGAGCATAGGCGACCCCTGCCGTCAGCATGGCTGCTGCCAGCACGCTTCCAAATTTCCGCATAATAGACCCCTTTGAGATTGCGAGTGAGTCGCATTTACGGGAATGAGCAGGGTATGTAAATGCAATTCATTCGCAAATAGCAGCGGCAGAACGCCCCACAAGGACGGCCTGTTCTCACAGCTTGCGTCTGGGATCAGATAATCAGCGGGTCGGGACCGGGGTGTCGCCGGAATAGTCGTAGAAGCCCTTGCCGACCTTGCGGCCAACCCAGCCGGCTTCGACATATTTCACCAGGAGCGGGCAGGGGCGGTACTTCGTGTCGGCTAGGCCGTCGTGAAGCACCTGCATGATCGACAGGCAGGTATCGAGGCCGATGAAGTCTGCCAGCGTCAGCGGGCCCATCGGGTGGTTGGCGCCGAGCCGCATGGCCGTATCGATGCTGTCCACCGTGCCGACGCCTTCATAGAGGGCGTACACGGCTTCGTTGATCATCGGCACGAGGATGCGGTTCACGATGAAGGCCGGATAGTCCTCGGCATTCGTCGTGGTCTTTTCCAGCCGGTTGGCAAAGCCGATGGCTGTTTCATAGGTTTCCTGGCTGGTCGCCAGCCCGCGGATCACTTCCATCAGCTTCATCAGCGGCACCGGGTTCATGAAGTGCATGCCGATGAACATTTCCGGCCGGTCCGTGGTGGAGGCGAGCCGGGTGATCGAAATGGAAGACGTATTGGTGGCGAGATAGGTTCGCGCCGGCACGATTTCGCAGATCGACTTGAAAATCTGCTCTTTGACTTCGCGCTTCTCGGTCGCCGCTTCGATCACGAGGTCATCATTCTCGTGCGCCTTGATCGAGGTGGAGGTGGAGATGCGGGCCAGTGCCGTCTTCATCTCGTCCAGGCTGAACTGTTCGCGCGAGACCTGGCGCGCCATGTTTTTCTCGATGGAGTCCATGCCATGTTTCAGGGCGTCTTCAGAGATGTCCGTCATCACGACGTCATAGCCGGCAAGGGCGCTGACATGCGCGATTCCGTTGCCCATCTGGCCTGCGCCAATCACGCCGATCGTCTGAAGGTTGGTCATACGGTTTTGCCCTGAATCTCGTTGCAAGCCTTGTGACATAACCTGTTTGTGCGGTGCGTCAAAGATCAAGTGAACACATCAGGCCGGGGCAGGGCACAGCGGCCGATTGGGGCCGGTCTGTTGTTTCAGGACAACAAAAAGCCCGGCACAGGCCGGGCTTTTCGCGTCATTGGGGTATGCGGTTCGCCTAGAGCGCGCCGGTCAGTTCCGGAACGGCGACGAACAGGTCTGCGACCAGGCCATAATCGGCGACCTGGAAGATCGGAGCTTCCTCATCCTTGTTGATGGCGACGATGACTTTGGAGTCCTTCATGCCTGCAAGGTGCTGGATGGCGCCGGAGATGCCGATGGCAATGTAGAGTTCCGGCGCGACGATCTTGCCGGTCTGGCCGACCTGATAGTCGTTCGGTGCGTAGCCGGCGTCCACAGCGGCGCGCGATGCGCCCACAGCTGCGCCGAGCTTGTCGGCCAGCGGGAACATGAGTTCCTGGAACTTCTCGGCAGAGCCAAGGGCACGGCCGCCGGAGACGACGCGCTTGGCGCCGGCAAGTTCCGGGCGGTCCGACTTGACCATTTCTTCCGAAACGAATTCCGACTTGAACGGGCCTGCCGGGGCATCGACCGTCTCGACCGAAGCCGAGCCGTCATTGCCGGCTGCGTCGAAAGACGTGCCGCGCACGGTGATGACTTTCTTGGCGTCGGAAGATTTCACGGTCATGATGGCGTTGCCAGCATAGATCGGGCGCTCGAAGGTTTCGGCATCGATCACCGCGGTGATCTCGGAGATCTGCATCACGTCGAGTTTGGCAGCGATGCGCGGAGCGATGTTCTTGCCTGTGGTGGTCGCAGCGATGAAGACGGCGTCATAATTCGCCATCAGCGGCACAACGAGGGCTTCCATGGCTTCGGCCGTCTGCTTGCGCAGCGTCTCGCCTTCAGCCTGGAGCACCTTGCGGACACCAGAGACCTTGGCGGCTTCCGGAGCCACGGCAGCGGCGTTCTCACCGGCGACCAGCAGGTCAACGTCGCCCCCGAACTTGGCAGCAGCGGTCACGACCTTGTGGGTCGCGTCCGACAGGCCGCCATGATGATGTTCTGCAATAACGAGCACGGCCATATCAGATGACTCCTGCGGTTTTCAGTTTCGACACGAGGGTGGCGACATCCTCGACCTTTTCGCCTGCCTGGCGCACCGGCGGTTCGGTGACCTGAACGACGGTCAGGCGCGGCGAGATGTCGACGCCATAGTCCGCCGGGGCTTTCTCGTCGATCGGCTTCTTCTTTGCCTTCATGATGTTCGGCAGGGAAGCGTAGCGCGGCTCGTTGAGGCGCAGGTCAACCGTGACAACGGCCGGCAGGGCCAGTTTCACGGTCTGAAGGCCGCCGTCGACTTCGCGGGTCACGGTCAGCGCATCGCCGTCCTTCTCCAGCTTGTAGGCGAACGTGCCCTGCGGCCAGTCCAGCAGTGCGGCCAGCATCTGGCCGGTCTGGTTGGAATCGTCGTCGATGGCCTGCTTGCCGACGACCACGAGGTCCGGCTTCTCTTCCTCGACCACTTTGGCCAGCAGCTTGGCAACGCCGAGCGGCTCAACCGTTTCATCGGTCTTGATCAGGATGCCGCGGTCACCGCCCATGGCGAGGGCCGTCCGGATGGTTTCCTGTGCCTGTTGCGGGCCGATGGAAACAATGACGACTTCCGTTGCGGTGCCGGCCTCTTTCAGGCGGACAGCCTCTTCGACGGAGATTTCGTCGAACGGGTTCATCGACATTTTGACATTGGCGAGATCGACCCCG
>MDTG01211392.1_pt1 | contig 12341 bp, 12 predicted proteins | sample 811421 | NCBI WGS metagenome assembly MDTG01 (sample SAMN05326645, study PRJNA326480) | marine metagenome | isolation source: seawater | place: Pacific Ocean: South East | collected 2011
AAGCTAGCTCATTAGGTTTTCCTACAACAAAATTATCAAATGTAAATCTAGGGTCTAAAGGAGCTCCAAACTCATTTGGATATGATGATTGTTGATTTTGCCTTATATCGAGAGAAGATTTCCAATGATTATCATTACTTTTAATCGTTCTTGCTGTACCAGGAACAATTCTTCCTCCATTTGGCTTAACAACAAATTTAATAGTGTCTACTTTTTCATTATATTTTTTTGATTCAATTTTAATTTTATCAGAATAATTATTTACTATCCAATCTCTTAAAAACTTAGTTGGTAAAGAAAAAGTTACAGTATCTTCAATTAATGAAACAAAGTCTAAATGTTTAATCCAATTATTGTATGCACTATCTCCAACAGTTTTTTTTAAATCTTTTCTTAAGGAAGACCATTTACTTTCATCAAAACCATTAGATAAATTTTTCATTAGCCCCCTAACAAATGATTGAGTTAAAATAAACTCAATCAAAAACCATAAATATTATAATCACCAATTATAAAATAGATAGTGAATACTCTTTAAGTATTTTTATCAAGAAGAAAAGTGAAAAAATAAAAAAAAAATTAATTTTTTTTGATTTGATTTGATAACGAGGATAACTTTCTGGATAGATGTTCTTTTTTGAAAATCCCTCTTTTTAATGCTTTTGCCATTATAGAATTAACTGCACTCAGACTTTTCTGTATTTCTTCATTTTTCTTAGATTTTAGAGCCACATCAAAACTATTTAGGGCCGTTCTAACTTTACTCAAATATTGAGCATTTATCGAATTTTTTATTTTATTCTGAATAGCCCTCTTTTTTGCAGACTTATGATTTGCCATAATGGTGTCATATAGGTTTAAATCTTTTAAAGTCAAACAATTAATAACTTAATTGCTGTTTTGTTCCTTTTGTATTTCAGGGCAAAAATATGTTGATCTGCCATGATGGGTAATTTTTTTAATTAAAAAATTGGAAATTTTTTTACCTTCTTTGTTATAAACTTTAAAATTTGATTGGAAATTACCTAACGTACCATCCGATGCTTTATAGTTCCTGATGCTCGAACCACCAAATTTTATCGCTTTTTTTAGAATTTTGTTAATTGACTTAATTAGTCTTATTATGTGACTAATTTTAATTTCTTTACCTTTAACAAATGGTGATATCTTAGCATCAAACAATATTTCACTGGCATAAATATTACCTATCCCTGCTACTATATGTTGATTTAATAATATTTGTTTAATTATTACATCTGATTTACAAATTTTATTATATATATAGTTGCTAGTTAATTTTTTGCTCAGAGCATCTACACCAAGATTAGTAACATATTTTTTTAGATGAATTTTTTCTGTTCTATCTAAATCTATAAAACCAAACTTTCTTTGATCATTAAATATTAGTTTTTTACCATTGTTAAAATAGAATATTATATGATCATGTTTTTCATCTAAATATTCACCTTCAACAATTTTTAATCTGCCCGACATACCAAGATGTAAAACAACTGTAAAATTGTTATTAAATTCTAACATTATATATTTACCAATCCTTTTAAGTTTAACAATTTTTTTGTTTTTTAATGTTTTATTTAGAGAATTTGGTATCAAGTATCTAAGTTTTTTTGTATGAGTACTTATTTTTATGATTTTAGTATTTTTAATAATTTTTAAACCTTTAATTGTTGTTTCTACTTCAGGAAGCTCTGGCATAATTAATGATTAAATCAAATAATTTTGGTTATACTAAGGTAACTAATACTCAAAAAACAAAATTAGTTCAAAAAGTATTTTCTGATGTTGCAAGTAACTATGACCTAATGAATGATATTATGAGTCTCGGTGCTCATAGACTGTGGAAAAAAAGATTTATTGAATTAATTAATCCTCTAAAGCATGAATGTATTGTAGATGTGGGTTCTGGCTCTGGTGATATAGCTAAAGAAATTTTAAAAACAAATTTCATTGGTAAATTACATTTAGTTGATTTAAATAAAAAAATGTTAGATTTAGGAAAAAAAAATATAAAAAATGAAAATGTTTTCTTTCATTTAGAAAATGCAGAAAATTTGAAGTTTAAAAATAATTCTTTTGATAAATATTTAATCTCATTTTGTCTTAGAAATATTTCAAATATTGATAAATCAATTAATGAAGCATATCGAATTTTAAAACCAGGAGGACAATATTTCTGTTTAGAATTTAGCAATCCTGAATCAATTTTTATATCCAAAATATATAAACAATATAAATCTTTTTTACCTTTCATTGGAAAAATAATAGCAAATGACAAAAAATCATATAATTATTTAAGTGAAAGTATTGATCTTTTTCCAAATAAAGAAAATTTAAAAAAAAAATTAGTAAATATGGGATTCAGTAATGTTACTTTTATTAATATGTTTGATGGAATTGTAACAATACATAAAGCTTACAAAATCTAGTGAAAATAAATAAATAAATAAAAATGAGCTATTCTAATTTAGAATATGAGTTATTTAGTAGACAATTTATTTTAAAAGAATTTTCAGAAAAAAATATAGAAAAATTGTTTAAACTTAAAATAACTATAATCGGTTTAGGTGGTATAGGATGTCCGTTAGTTAAATATTTACTTTCTTCTGGAATAAGAAATTTTACTCTTATTGATGGTGATATTGTAGAAAAAAGTAATCTTAATAGACAAATTCTTTTTACTATTGATGATTTGGGAAAGAAAAAAGTTGATGTAGCAAAAAAAATACTTTTAAAAAATAATCCTAAAAGCATAATAAAAACCATTGATAAAAATATAAACTCACAGAACATTAATTTATTAAAAAATTCTTCGATTGTAATTGATACAATAGATAATTGGGAAAATACAAAAATATTAAATGAATTTTGTGTTAATAATAATATTACATATTTATTTTCTTCAGTAGTTGGTTTTGATGTTCAGATAGGTGTTTTCCCAAATAATAAAAACAATCACGTTTGTTTAAATTGTTTATTTCCAAATAAAAAAGATGTTGATTTACCTAGATGTAATACAGTTGGTATTTCTGGAATTACCGCAGGTTTTGCTGGTTTAATAACTGCTCAAAAAACTCTAAATTTTTTGCTAAAATTCAAAAAAGAAATAAATACTTTAACTTTATTTAATGTAAAAAATTTAGAATTTAATCGTATAAAAATTAAAAAAAATCAATATTGTTCATTAAATAATAGCTAGGTTATAATTGATTATTAATTTATAAACATATAACAGATATATATGAGTCAAAATTCATTCTCTTATGAACAACTTTTAGAATGTGCTAAAGGTATTTTATTTGGTGAAGGCAATGCCCAATTACCGATGCCTCCTATGCTAATGTTTGATAGAATTATTAATATTAACAAAGATGGAGGAACTCATTCAAAAGGAGAAATTATTGCAGAATTAGATATTAATCCAAACTTATGGTTTTTTGAATGCCATTTTAAAAATGATCCTGTTATGCCAGGTTGTTTAGGATTAGATGCAATGTGGCAATTATTAGGATTTTATCTTGGTTGGCTGGGTGAAAAAGGTAGGGGAAGAGCTTTAGGTGTAGGTGAAGTAAAATTCTCTGGACAAGTACTCAATACTGTTAAAAAAGTAACTTATCATATTTCATTAAAAAGATTAATTTTAAGAAAATTGATACTTGGAGTTGCTGATGGTATTCTTAAAGCAGATGGAAAGATTATATATGAAGCTAAAGATATGAAAGTTGGTCTTTTTAATTCAAAAAAATAAAATTATGAAAAGAGTTGTTATAACAGGCATGGGTATAGTTTCTTGTATTGGTAATGATAAAAATACTGTTATTGATAACTTAAAAAATTTAAAATCTGGAATTTCAGAAGCACCTGAATATGAAGAGTTTGGCTTTAGAAGTATGGTTCATGGAAAACCTAATATTAATTTAGAAGATAAAATTGATAGAAGGATTTTAAGATTTATGGGAGATGGAGCAGCTTACAACTATATAGCAATGAAAGATGCAATAGAAGATTCGGGTCTTGAACAAAAAGATATTTCTAACGAAACAACGGGAATAATAGTTGGATCTGGAGGTCCTTCCACTCAAAATCTTTTTCAATCATTTGAGTTGGGAAAAGAAAAGGGTTCAAAAAAAGTTGGTCCCTTTATGGTTCCTAGAAGTATGTCTAGCACTAACTCGGCTACACTTGCTACACCTTTTAAAATTAAAGGTGTAAACTACTCAATTACTTCAGCATGCTCAACAAGCTCTCACTGTATTGGAAATGCCTTTGAATTAATTCAGATGGATAAACAAAAAATTATCTTTGCTGGTGGGGGAGAAGAGCTTCACTGGACATTATCAATATTATTTGATGCTATGGGTGCTTTGTCATCAAAATATAATGATGATCCTAAAAAATCTTCAAGAGCCTATGATGCAAATAGAGATGGTTTTGTAATAGCAGGAGGAGGAGGAACACTCGTTTTAGAAGAACTTGAACATGCAAAAGCTAGGGGTGCAAATATATATGCAGAAATTACTGGTTATGGTGCTACTTCTGATGGTTATGATATGGTGCAACCATCAGGTGAAGGAGCTGCAAGATGCATGTTACAATCTTTAAAAAATTTAAAAGGAGAAATTGATTACATCAATTCACATGGCACAAGTACTCCAATAGGAGACATTAAGGAGCTTGAAGCAATTCAGAGTGTTTTTGGAGATAATATACCTAAAATAAGCTCCACTAAATCTCTTACAGGTCACTCTCTTGGTGCGACTGGTGTACACGAAGCAATTTATTGTCTTTTGATGATGAATAATAATTTTTTGAGTGGATCGGCCAATATTGACAATTTAGATGGTAAAGCTGAAAATTTTAATATTTTATTAAACACAAAAAATAATGAAAAAATACAAAACATCATGTCAAATAGTTTTGGTTTTGGTGGCACTAACGCAACATTAATATTTTCAAAATACAATGCTTAAAAATAAAAAAGGTATAATTTTTGGAATTGCTAATGATCACTCTATTGCATGGGGTATTGCTAAAAAATTGCATGAAAATAATGCTGATTTAGCAATTACTTATCAAAATGAAAGTCTGCTTAAAAGGGTAAAACCACTAGCTGAAAAAGTCAATTCAGACCTACTAATAGAATGTGATTTTAGTAATGAAAAATCTTTAGAAAATACAATAAAAACTGTTAAGAATAAATGGGGCAAAATAGATTTTGTAATACATGCTGTTGCTTTTTCAGATAAAAACGAATTAAATGGAAGATATATCGACACTTCCAAGAATAATTTTATTAATAGCTTAAATATATCTTGTTATTCTTTTACAAACCTAGCTAAACTTTCAGAACCAATATTAAATGAAGGCGGGAGTCTTTTAACACTAAGTTTTTATGGATCAAAAAAAGTAATGCCCAATTATAATGTTATGGGTGTTGCTAAAGCAGCATTAGAAACAAGTGTCAAATATCTTAGTGTTGATCTAGGTTCTAAAAATATTAGAGTAAATGCAATATCTGCTGGTCCTATGAGAACTTTGGCAGGTGCTGCTATTGCTAATGCTAGACAAGTCTATAAATTTACTGAAGAAAACTCGTCATTAAAAAGAAATGTTTTATTAGAAGAAATTGGTAATTCAGCTTTATATTTTGTAAGTAATCTTTCATCAGCTGTAACAGGTGAAATACATTATGTTGATTGTGGTTATAATATAATTGGAATGCCAAAAAAATATTCAGAAATTATTTAGCAAACTAGTAGGATCATCACTAAAAATACTTTGTACGCCCATATTCCAAAGTTCTTTTGCTTCATTATTGGTAATATTTTTATCTGAATATACTGTAACAATAATTTTTTTTTCTATTAATTCTCTTACTACATCCACAGTAATAATTTTTTTATTTAAACCACAAGCATAAAAATTATTCTTTTTTGATAAAGCAATTAATTGACTAAGACCAAAATCCTTAAAACTGTCTAAAATTAATCCACAAAATGCGTTTTTATTAATTGAGATTAATTCTAAACATGATTTTAAATCAAAACTTGAATAATATATTGGCACACTATCATATTTAGATGTTAGTTTAAAAATTTCTTTAACATTATCTTTTTCCAAACTATTGGATGGTTTTAGTTCTATATTTAGAATTTTATTAGTATTAACAAATAATTTTAAAACTTCCTCAAGAGTTGGCACTAAACAATTTGTTTTTTTTTTATAAAAAAAGGATCCTGCATCCAATTTTTTAATATCTTCAAATCTATGCAAATGTGCAAAACCACTACCTGAAGTAGTTCTGTCTAATGTATGATCATGCATTAAAATAGGTACTTTATCTTTACTGATCTTTACATCTATTTCAACACAGTCTAATCCCAGGTTAAAAGCGGCAAGAATTGATTCAATAGTATTTTCTGGAAATAAATTTTTTACTCCTCTATGTCCTATAATGCGAGGTAAATTAAAATTATTTATCCGAATCAACTTCTTTCATAGAAAGTTTAACTTTCCCTCTATTGTCAATATCTAAAACCTTAACTTTCACAATATCTCCTTCTTTAACAACATCTTCTACTTTCTCAACTCTTTCATTTTTCAATTGACTTATATGAACAAGACCATCTCTTGATCCCATAAAATTAACAAATGCACCAAAATCCATTAATTTTACAACTTTGCCTTCATAGACTTTGCCAATCTCAGGCTCTTCCACAATACTATTAACCCAATCAATTGCAGCTTGACCTGATTTAGAATCAACAGCAGCAATGCTAACTAATCCCTCATCATCAATTTCAATTTTTGCCCCAGTCTTTTCTGAAATTTCTCTTATTACAGCTCCGCCTTTTCCAATTACTTCTCTAATTTTATCTTTATGTACTTTTAAAGTACTAATGGTAGGTGCATAATCAGAAATAGATTCTTTAGGCTTGTCAATTGCTTTAGCCATTTCTTCTAGTATATGAAGTCTACCTTCTTTTGCTTGCGATAAAGCTTCCTTCATTATCTCAGCTGTTATACTTGTGATTTTAATATCCATTTGCAATGATGTTATCCCATCATGTGTTCCAGCTACCTTAAAATCCATATCTCCTAAATGATCTTCATCACCTAAAATATCTGAAAGAATTACATAATTATTTTTATCTTTAATCAATCCCATTGCTATTCCAGCTATTGGTTTTTCAAGAGGTACTCCAGCATCCATTAAAGACATTGAAGTTCCACATACAGTGGCCATTGAACTAGATCCATTTGATTCTGTAATTTCTGAAACTACTCTGTAAGTATATGGAAATTTATCATTAGAAGGTAACATAGGATGAATAGCTCTCCATGCAAGTTTTCCATGGCCAATCTCTCTTCTACTTGTTGATCCTACTCTACCAACTTCACCAACTGAGTATGGAGGAAAATTATAATGTAACATAAAGTTTTCTTTATATTCGCCTTCAATTGCATCAATCCTCTGTTCATCCATCCCCGTACCAAGTGTTGTTACAACTAAAGCTTGAGTTTCTCCTCTTGTAAAAAGTGCTGAACCGTGTGTTCTTTCAAGTAAACCTGTTTCACATGTTATAGGTCTAACTGTTTTTGTATCTCTTCCATCAATCCTACTTCCTGAATTTAACAATTCTCCTCGTACAATATTTTTTTCAATAGTTTTAATTGCATCTAAAACGGTTATTATTGAAATATCTTCTGTTGTAAATTTTTCTTCTATTTCAGATCGTAATTCATTAAGTTTATTTGATCTATCTTGTTTTTCTTGAATTTTATAAGCATCTATAAATTTTTCTTTGAAATCTGAACTGATTTTCTCTGGTAATATTTTAATTTCCTCATTTTTTTCAGGCAAAACCCAGGGGTCTTTTGCAGCTTGTTTTGCAAGATTTATGATTGTTTCAATAACAGGTTTATAACTTTCTTGTCCTAATATAACTGCTTCAAGCATTTTTTCCTCTGAAAGTTGGTGAGCCTCAGATTCTATCATCAAAACCCCTTCTTTTGTTCCTGCTAAAACTAGTTCAAGCTTAGAATTCTTAACTTCTTCTATGGTAGGATTTATAACAAAATCATCATCTATTAATCCAATCTTTACTGCTCCTAATGGTCCCATAAATGGTAAACCAGATAAAGTAAGTGCAGTACTTGCAGCTATCATAGCAACAATATCAGAATCATTTTGTAAATCATGTGATAGAACGGTACAAGTAACTTGAGTCTCATTTTTAAAATCTTTATGAAACAAAGGCCTAACTGGTCTGTCAATTAATCTGCAAATCAATGTTTCTTTTTCCGTCGGACGTGCCTCTCGCTTAAAAAAACCACCTGGAATTTTTCCAACTGAATAAAATTTTTCTTGATAATTAACTGTTAACGGAAAAAAATCTATATCAGGTTTTGCCTCTTTTGCAGCAACAACATTGGCCATAACTGTTGTTCCACCGTAAGTGGCTATAACAGTTGAATCAGCTTGTCTTGCTATTTTACCTGTTTCTAATTTTAATTTTTTCCCCGCCCATTCTATTTCTACTTTTTTAACATTAAACATTTTTTTCTCTTTTCATTTATTTCTTATTTTTAGTTTACTATCCTCTAATATTTAGTTCTTTAATTAGTTCTTGATATTTTTCTTTATTTTTTCTTATTAAATAACTTAATAATTTTTTTCTTTTATTTACTAGTGCTACAAGCCCTCTTTTTGAATGATTATCATGCTTATGATTTTTAAAATGTTCAATAAGATTATTAATTCTTTTAGTTAAAACAGCAATTTGAACTTGTGCTGAACCTGTATCATTTGGGTTACTAGCAAATTTTGTAATTATTTCTTTTTTTATATCTTTAGTAATCGACATCATAACTCCTATATAAGTACTTTAATTGGTTTAAACAAATTTCCTATTAATTTGCCATAAGAAAGAACATTTCCTTTTTTAAACAAAAACAAAAAGTTCTTATCAAAAGAATTTAACCTAGGCTTTTTTAAATTTTTTAAATCAATTATTATTGATCTGCCTAAAGAAAGATCTTTTAAATCTTTCTCATCCTCAATATCATAAGCCAAGATGTCGTCCAGCACTTCCACTGAAGATGAAATAAAATTAAATTCTTGAAGCGTTTGTCTTATTTTTAACAAATCGTCCAGTAAAATTGCATTAATTGAGGAAAAAAAACCTACTTTTGTTCTTTTTAAACTAGAAATATGGCCATAAGTACCTAATTTTTCTGCAAGATCTCTAGCTAAACTTCGAACATAAAAACCTTTACCACATTTTATTTTAAATGAAGAAAATTTTTTATTTGTTGAAATTAAATCAGCTTCTTTTAAAATTACTTTTCTTGAACTTAAAATAAAATTTTTATTTTCTCTAAATAAACTGTAAGCTCTTCTACCTTCTACTTTTATAGCTGAAACTTTAGGAGGAACCTGTTCTATTTCACCTAAAAAATTTCTTAAATTAATTTTTATGTTTTTTTCTTCAGGAATTTCATAATTAAAATTAATTACATCTCCCTCAGAATCATCTGTAGAAGTTTGCTCACCCCATTTTATAGTAAAAATATACTCTTTCATGTCATTATTAATAAAAGGAATTAACTTTGTTGCTTTCCCTATAGCTACTGGTAGCACTCCCTCTGCTAAAGGATCTAATGTTCCAGCATGTCCAATTTTATTAATTTTTAATTTTTTTTTTATTTTTTTTATTGCTAAGAAGGATGATATATTTTTAGGTTTATATAAATTTATCCAACCTTGATAATCGTCATTCATTTAAATCTCTAGCTACATATTTATTTAGTAGCAATTTTTCAATTTTTTCAGCTTCATTATAAGTGTCATCTATATAAAAATTAATTTTAGGTGTGTATTTTGAGTGAATTTTTGCTTTAGATAAAAATTTTTGAAAAATAAATTTTTTTGAATTTATTGATTCTAAAAAAATATCTTGATCTTTTCCTCCAAGTGGCATTAGATAAATATTAGCAATTTTTAAGTCTTTTGACATTCTAACAAATGAAACAGTAATAGAAGTGAAACTAAATTTACTTTCATAAAAATCTTCTTTTAATAAGCATTCACTTATTAATGAACGTATTAGTTCGCCATATCTAATTTGCCTTTGTCCAGACATTAAAAATTACAATTTTCTGTTCGTTTTTATTTCTTCAAAAGTTTCAATAATATCACCAGTTTTGATATCAGCAAAATTCTCTATCATTACACCGCATTCATAACCACTCTTAACTTCTTTAACTTCATCTTTAAATCTTTTTAAACTGCTAATTGTTCCTGTATGAACTACAATGCTGTCTCTTAAAATTCTAATTTGTGAATTTCTTGAAATATATCCATCCTTCACAATACAACCTGCTATATTTCCTATTTTTGAAATATTAAATATTTCTCTTATTTCAACATTTCCTGTTACTTTTTCACTAACATCAGGTTTTAATAATCCTGATAGAAGATTTTTTATATCATCGATTAATTCATAAATTATTGAATAATATTTAATATCTATACCATCTCTTTTGGCTGCGTCTCTAGCCTGTGGTATTGCTCTTACATTAAAACCAACAATAAATCCTTTACTTGAATTTGCTAAAGCAACATCACTTTCTGTAATTCCACCAACTCCTTTATGGATTACACTTACTTTTACTTCTTCATTAGACAATTTAAGAATTGAATTTTCTATTGCTTCAGCTGAACCTTGAACATCTGCTTTAATAATTACCGGGAGTGATACAGCTTCACCGGCATTAATTTGTTTAAACATTTCTTCAACATTTGATTGTACAACTTTATTCCTTTGTATTTGTAATTTTTTAAATCTATATTCTGATATTTTTCTAGCAACACTCTCACTTTCAACAACTATAAAATCATCTCCTGAAAGAGGGTTTGAGTCAAAACCTAATACTTCAACAGGCATTGATGGAGATGCCTCTTTTATGTTTTCTGATTTGTCATTTATTAATGCTTTTACTTTGCCCCATTCTGAGCCAGAAACAAATATATCACTAACTTTTAATGTACCTTTTTGAACTAACACAGTTGCAACAGAACCTCTGCCCTTTTCTAATTTTGATTCTATAATTACTCCTCTTGCCTGTCTGTTTGGATTAGCTTTTAAATCTAATAGATCAGCTTGCAAATGTATCGCTTCTTCTAGTTTATCAAGATTAATCTTTTTTGTTGCTGAAATTTCAACATCTAATATTTCACCACTCATTTTTTCAACAATAATTTCTTGTGTCAGTAAATCATTTCTAACTTTATCAGGATCTGCACTATCTAAATCAATTTTATTTATAGCAACTATTATTGGAACTTTAGCAGCTTTCGCATGAGCAATAGATTCAATAGTTTGAGGTTTTAAGCTATCATCTGCAGCTACTACTAAAATTATAATATCAGTTGTCTTAGCTCCTCTTGCTCTCATATTAGAAAATGCTGCATGTCCTGGTGTATCTATGAAAGTAATTTTTTTTCCTTTATTGTTTATTTGATATGCTCCAATATGCTGAGTAATGCCTCCAGACTCTCCAGATACAACATTTGAGTTTCTAAAAGCATCAAGAATGCTTGTTTTACCATGATCAACATGTCCCATAATAGTAACAACTGGGGCTCTTTTTTCTTTCAATTCTTCAACGTCTTTAAAGTCTTCAATTTCTTTCAAAATATCATCTTCATTTACTCTAATAACCTTATGACCTAATTCTTGAGTAACTAATTCAGCTATATCAGCTTCAAGAGACTGGGTTGCATTTGCCATAACGCCCAATTTCATTAAAGTTTTAACTACATCAGCGGTCTTTTCTGCCATCCTATTTGCTAAATCTTGAACTGTAATGATCTCAGGAATTGATACTTCTCTTGCAATTTTATCTTCATCTCCATTTTCTTGAGTTTTTAATTTTTCTTTTTCTCTAGCTCTTTTGAGCTTTGCCAAACTAGGAAATTTATCAAATTCTTGTTCTTCCTGTTCCAATATTTTTTTAGCATCAATTTTATTAAACTCATCATCAATAGGTTTTAATGTAGATTTTTTTGGTTGTGTTTTTTTTGATTCATGTTGTTTTTTATTTTTGTTATCAAAAAACTTATTTTTAGGAACTTGATTAAATGTATTTGGAGCTTGTGAATTTGGCGCTCTATAAGTTGATGATCCTCTAAAATTAGATTTTGCAGTAGAAGAACTTTTTTGTTGATTGTTCTTATTTCTAAAAACTATTTGAATAGTCTTCTTACCGTCTCCAGATCGAACATTGCTTCCCGATGGTCCTAGATTTTTTCTAATTTG
>MDTG01309910.1_pt1 | contig 12341 bp, 13 predicted proteins | sample 811421 | NCBI WGS metagenome assembly MDTG01 (sample SAMN05326645, study PRJNA326480) | marine metagenome | isolation source: seawater | place: Pacific Ocean: South East | collected 2011
ATTAGCTAAGTACTTTGCAAGTTTTGTTTCTACAATTGTATATAAAATTATTGCATTTTGTATTTCAGCACATTCATTTGTAATTCTATCAATCTGTTGTTCCGTTCTTACAAATGCAAATTCTTTTTTTTCATAGTCAAAATTGGCAAATTGTGATTTTAAAGATAAAAAAATTCTATCTAACGTTTCTCCGGTTGAGTCAGACACAAGATATACATTGTATTTTTCGTTCATATCTCTGTTAATAAAACTATAGTAATTTAACTTTTTTCATTTTTTTAAAATCTTTTCAAAAAAAACTAACAATAATTAACATTATTTTAACATTTTGTTAGGTGTTGATACTATAATTCTATGGTTGTTTATAATTTGGTTAAAATCTTCGAAATTATAGCAATAATTAAACAATTTTATAAAGTCGCATTGTATAAAATATGTATAAATAGTTATAATAACAATTAACAAGACCTACTAGAAAATTCATACTTATAAACTTAATTTTAATTATATGAATACATTAAGAAGAACATTAATCGAAAAAGATATTTCTTGTAAATCTATTTGGTTTATGAGACAAGCAGGTCGTTACCTACCTGAATTTAGAAAAATTAGATCTCAAAATCAAAATTTCATCGACTTATGTCTTAACAGTAATCTAAGTTCTGATATTACTTTACAACCTATAACAAGATATGACCTGGATGCAGCAATAATTTTTTCAGATATTTTAATGGTACCATTTGCTTTAGGGCAAAAAGTCGATTTTATTAAGAATGAAGGACCAAAATTAAGCGCATTTGATTTAAATAGATTTCTTAAAAATGATAAAATTACTTTTTCTAAAAAACTTAAACCAGTTTACAAAGCGATTGAATTAACTAGGAAAAAACTAAGTAAGGAAAAATCGTTAATATCTTTTGTGGGAGCCCCGTGGACATTGTTAATTTATATGCTTGGACTAAAAAAAAAAAACACATTAGACACATCGAAAATAATTAGTAAAGAAATAGAAATAAATATAATACTAGATAAATTAAATGACTATTTATGTATTCATATAGAAAATCAGATAGATCATGGTGCGGATATAGTTCAGATATTTGATTCATGGGCAGGATTAATACCAGAAGAAAATTTACAAAATTTTTGTTATAATCCAAATTTTAGAATAGTACAGTTTTGTAAAGAAAAAAAAATTCCAGTAATTTGTTTTCCAAAAGGAATTGGAGAAAAATATGCAAACTTTAATGCAAAAGTAAAACCTGACTGTATAAATCTAGATTATGAAATAAATCCACAATGGGCGAAAAACAATTTGACTAACACAGTTATACAAGGCGGCATGAGTCCAAAAACACTTCTAAAACCTATGGAAGAAATATATAATGAAGCAAAGAATTATTTAGATATATTTAAAGATGTGCCTTATATTTTTAACTTAGGTCATGGTTTAGTCCCAGAAACAGAGCCTGACAAACTTGGGAAGTTGATTAATTTTGTGAGAGAATATAAATGATCGAAAAAAATCATCCGACTGTAAATTTTGGAAAGACTGGAGTTTTAATTGTTAATCTTGGTACGCCAGACTCAACGAGTTGGTGGGATGTAAGAAAGTATTTAAAAGAGTTTTTATCTGACAAAAGGGTTATTGAAGTTAACCCTTTAATTTGGCAAATAATATTGAATCTATTTATTTTAAACCTTAGACCGAGTAAGTCTGCCCACGCATATAAACAAATATGGATGAAAGAAACTAATGAGTCTCCATTACTTTACTATACAAAATCTCAGGCAATTAAATTAAAAGAAAAAATTAGTTCAAAGAACATTTTAGTCGATTTTGCAATGAGATATGGAAACCCAAGCATAAAAAGTAAGCTTAATTTATTAAAAGACGAAGGATGTGAGAACATAATCATTTTACCTCTGTATCCTCAGTATGCTGCAGCCACAACAGCCACTGTTTGCGATGAGGTTTATAGATGTTTAATGAAAATGAGATGGCAACCTAGTTTACAGATTATTCCTCATTATGAAAGCGAGCCAATGTACATAGAAGCTTTAATTAAGAGTATACAAAAAAAAGTTAATTCAATTAACTGGAAACCAGATCTAATTATGGCATCTTACCATGGGATACCAAAATCGTATTTTGATAAAGGTGATCCATACCAATGCTATTGCCAAAAGACATCGAGACTAATGAAAGAAAAATATTCAGAGATTGAAATTCAAACAACGTTTCAATCTCGATTTGGACCACGAGAGTGGCTACAACCTTATACCGATAAGACTTTAGAAGAATTACCAAAAAAAGGTATTAAAAATGTTTTAGTAATATGCCCAGGTTTTGCATCAGACTGCGTTGAAACTTTAGAAGAAATAAACATTCAAGGCAAAGAAAGTTTTTTGAAACATGGTGGAAAAAACTTTGATTTAATACCCTGTTTAAATGATGATCGTGATCATATTGAATTATTTGCGACTCTCATAAAAAGATATCTAATACAAAAGTAAAATGAATTTCTATTTATTATTTAAATCTTTGCACTTAATTGCAGTTATATCATGGATGGCGGGTCTCTTGTATTTGCCAAGAATTTTTGTCTATCATTCTGAGGCTAAACATGACACCCAGATAGAAGTTTTTAAGATTATGGAAAGAAAACTTTATAATTACATAATGATGCCAGCCATGATTTTATCTTGGACATTTGGTATACTGCTTATCCATTCTTTAGGGTTCTCAATTTTTAGTGAGTTGTGGATGCAGATAAAAAGTGTGTCAATTCTAGCCTTAACTCATTACCACTTCTACCTTGGTAAACAACTTCGTTTATTTTCATTAAATGATAATAAAAAATCTTCTAAATTTTTTAGAGTTATTAATGAAATTCCCACGATATTATTGATTATTATCGTTTTTGTTGTTGTTTTTAAACCATTATAGGGGGCTTGAATTATTTTTAAAAACACATATATTTAAATAACATTTCTACAAATCTTAAACAATTTCATGAACTTACAAGAACTAAAGCAAAAAAATCCAGCAGAGCTTATTAATGAAGCTGAAAAGCTTGGGATTGAAAATCCAAGCACATTAAGAAAACAAGAGATCTTATTTGCAATATTAAAAAAATTAGCAGAAAAAAACGAACAAATCACAGCCACTGGAGTACTAGAAGTGCTGCAAGATGGGTTTGGTTTTTTAAGAGCAATTGAGTCAAATTATTTACCAGGTCCAGACGATATATATGTTAGCCCCAGTCAAATAAGAAGATTTGGTTTGAGAACAGGAGACTCAGTCGAAGGAGAAATCAGAGGTCCTAAAGATGCCGAGCGCTATTTTGCTTTATTAAAAGTTAACAAAATTAATTTTGATGATCCTGAAAAAGGTAGAAATAAAATTGCTTTTGATAATTTAACTCCATTATATCCCAACGAAAGAATTAAATTAGAGGTTGAGACTAGCAAGATAGAAAAAAAACCTGACAATACCGCAAGACTTATTGATTTAGTTAGTCCTATTGGAAAAGGCCAACGATCACTAATTGTATCGCCGCCACGGGCAGGGAAAACTATAATATTACAAAATATAGCACAATCAATTACAGCAAATCATCCAGAGTGTTATTTGATGGTTTTATTGATCGATGAAAGACCAGAAGAAGTAACTGACATGCAAAGATCAGTTAAAGGAGAAGTTGTTGCTTCAACCTTTGATGAACCTGCATCAAGGCATGTCGCTGTTGCAGAAATGGTTATCGAAAAAGCAAAAAGATTAGTAGAACATAAAAAAGATGTGGTAATTTTACTAGATTCTATAACTAGACTTGGAAGAGCTTACAATGCAGTTATTCCTAGTTCTGGAAAAGTTTTGACGGGAGGTGTTGATGCAAATGCATTACAAAGACCAAAAAGATTTTTTGGAGCAGCTCGAAATGTAGAAGAGGGTGGCTCATTGACAATTATTTCAACAGCACTAATAGATACTGGTAGTAGGATGGATGAAGTAATTTTTGAAGAATTTAAAGGAACAGGTAATTCAGAATTAATACTAGATAGAAAAGTTGCTGATAAGAGAATTTATCCTGCTCTAGATATTACTAGATCAGGGACGCGAAGAGAAGAACTGTTATTTGCTAAGGACGATTTATCTAAAATGAATGTTTTAAGAAGAATTATTAGTCCGATGGGAACCATGGACGGCATCGAGTTTTTAATTTCTAAATTAAAAAATACAAAAAACAATTCTGATTTTTTTAATTCAATGAATAAATCAGGTTAAAAAAAACAATCTTTACTGCATAGTTTGATTATCAAATTTTACGTTGTGTAAATAGAAATCAATAATTTTTTCTAAATTTTCTATCTTTTCTTGAAGCGTTATAGTTTCTAATAGTTTTTGTTTTTCTTCATTTGTAACAGGAGCTATCATTGCTAGAGTATTAATTTTTTGATCAATATCAAGTTTGTCAAATTCTTTCCAATTCAATAGTAAGTTATTCTTTTCAAAAAAAACTTTAACTTTTTTCATTATGACTTCGTTAGTTGGTTTGTTGTGTGTAGTCATCAAATCTTCTTCAAACTTGTTGTAATCAACTTTAAATTCTCTATATAACTTTGAATTTTTAATTTCTTCCAATATCTCAAATCTTATTAAACCAGTTAGGTTTATTAGGATTTTTCCATCTTTACTTCTTTTAAAATCGCTTATTTTTCCAAGACAACCAACATTATAAATATGAGGGTTTTCTTTCCTAGATTGAATCATTCCCATAAATTTATCTTTTTTTAATGCATCATTAACTAGGTCCAGATATCTTTGTTCAAATATATTTAATGGTAAATTAGTTTTTGGAAAATAGATAACCCCTGATAGTGGAAAAATTGGAATTAGTGCGGGTAATTTTTTAACCATAAAATTTTTAATAAAATTTAATCTTTAAAATCATATAATAAATCAACCAAATTTTTTTGATTGTCAATAATATATTGCGGGAAAATTTTATCAATTTTCAGCACTTTAAAATTATAATCTCTGTCAAATAGATCTTTTTTCTGATCAATTTTTCTTTTTATTACTTCGATATTTTTGAATTTATCATTGTTCCATTGTTGCTCAGCATATGAATTAAGTTTTTTATAAATGTCATCCACGGACTTTACAGAGCTAAAATGCCACCCCCCATCTTCTATAAAAAGATCAAATTGACTTTTATAAAATTTATAAAATGGAAGTTTTTTTGACTTTATTTCCCTCAACCATTGAGGAGACTTCAAATCTTTTTTTCTACACATTCTAGTACCATACCAACGAGGTTCCGAAACATTAAGAAGATTAAATTTTAACAAAAAGTTACTCTGCACGAAACATGCATATTTATTGTTTTCTTTAAATTCAGAAATTTTTAAGGGATTTGGTATTTCATCTAAGTCAGAAATCATTATAAGATCATTTGGGTCACAATCTTGAATACCTCTCACTAGACTATTTCTTTGAAATTGGTCTCTTGCGTGGGCTGTATGCCAATTTTTTTTAAATTTTTTTACGATTTTTGGCAAATCATCAATAACGATATATTCAATTTTATTTTTATACTTTTTAAAATTTTCTATCTTAAAATTAAGTTTTTTTTTATTACCGGCATGGTCAAGGGTAGCTTCACAAATAACAAACTTATCTACATAATCATAAAGAGTATCTAATCTAATTTTTAAGATCAAATCTTCATCAAAATATGAAAAGCAATCAATTATTTTCATTTTTTTTAAAAAAGTAGCTCACGTCACATTTTTTAATCATATTATAATTTTTCTCCCTTAAAAAATTAAATATATTGTCTTTATCTAAACAATCTTTTAATATTTCTATACAGATTAATTTTGGATTAAACTTGCTAAAATTAATGCTTTTTAAAATCTCATAATCATGACCTTCTAGATCAATATTCAAAAAATCAAAATCATGATCTATCAAACTATCAAAGGTTCTTGTTTTCATAAGTTTTTTATCTCTTAAATTTTCATTTGAAGTCATACTGTTTGCTGCGCTCCAATCTTCATAATATACATCTCTTAAGAGATCATTTTTATCAGCAAGTAAGCAACATACATTTTTATCTTTACTTCGCGCAATATTAAATAGATCGATAGCTATTGGGTTCAAATCAATATTGGTTCCGGACCACCCTTTTTTGAATAACAAAAAAGTATTACTTAATCTCATTGGATGAAACGCTCCAAGATCAACATATTTACCACTTTTCTGGCTTTTGAAAAATTCTTCAATAAATATATCTTCTCCAAATTGAGAAAAGCTTTTTTTATTACGATAAAAAAATTTATATCTTATGAATATCTGATAATTTAAATATAACTTATAAAAAAATGAGCCTCTTTTTAGTTTTTCTTTAATCATTATTCTATTCCAAATTGTTGTTTTACAATAATATTTAGGTTAAGTTAAACAATTTTGCGGGCATAGCTCAGTGGTAGAGCGTCTCGTTGCCAACGAGAAGGTCGAGGGTTCGAGCCCCTTTGCCCGCTCCAAATAGTTAAACTTTTTTTTTGGATTTTAAATAAAACTTGCCAAAGATTTTTTTAAATTCAAGATTTCCATCAATATCTTCTGAGCCAGGCCTTTTTCTAAATATAGTTGAATGTAATCCTAATTTTCTCTCTGTATCTGGTCTACCATTAGAATAGTAGTATAATGCGATAGATTTTCTCGAGTTATTTTCGGCTACTTTAACTTTATTTGGATTTCCATGGTAAGAAAAATCTGTTGTGCTAAAAATAACCATTCTATTAAATATAGGAAGTATTTTTTTTTCACATTTTTTCATATCTTTGTCCCATAGTTCTAAATGACCTCCATTATTTTCACTCCAATTATTATTTAAATAAATTAGTATATTTAATCTTCTATCCAATTTCATAGATGGATGCTGATTAAAATCTGCGTGTATATTAAGATATCCATCATTTTTAAGCTCGTGCAAACCTCCTCCAATTAAATAGGGGTCTGTAATTAAAGTTTCTTTTATACCAGTTAAACTATTCAAAAACTTAACAAATGGGGCTGAATTAAGAAAATTGATAAAATTATTAGTATCAACTGAAAATTTTTCAGGAGAGTTAAGACTTAGTTTTTTTTCAGCTTTGTTATTATAATTATTTCCAATTTCTTTAATGTTCTTGGGGAAATCACTTAGAATTTTTTCTAAAATATCTTTTTTAAAAAAATTATCAAAAACTATACTAGGAAAAGGATGTGCATTTACATATTCATTATTATTATCTGCTGCGACCTTTTCTAAATCAGAATAATTTGTGTTTATAAACATTGGTATACATGTTATTTTACAATAATATTAAGTAAATATAAATATTATAATGATTGATGAGTGAATTGTATAAAAAGAAATGTGTAGCTTGTGATGGGGCAACCCCACCTTTTGATATCGAAGAAATACACAAATATCTAAAAAAAGTAGATGGATGGTTAGTGGAAAGCAATGAAATGAAAAGCTATTTCTTAACTAAAGATTTTAAGTTTAAAAATTTTAAAGAAAGCCAATCATTTGTTAACAAAGTGGGAAATATTGCAGAGGAAGAAGGTCATCATCCCGATATTATATTCGGTTGGGGCTACTGTAAAATTAAAATATTCACTCATGCTATTAAAGGACTTGCTGAGAGTGATTTTATTTTAGCAGCGAAAATTGATAAAATTAATTAATGGTTGAAGTGGCGAACATGAGTGAATAGCATTTTAATTTTTGCTTTATTTGCTTCTTCAATAACTTCCCGATCTTTAATTGACCCTCCTGGCTGTACTATAGTTTTTACTCCGGCATTAATTAAAATTTTGATGCCGTCGGGAAATGGGAAAAAAGCATCCGAGGCAGCTATAGAATTTTTAACTTTAGAAATCTGAAAGCGTTTAGCTTTTTGAGTTGCTATTTTACAACTATCGAGCCTACTCGGTTGTCCAGCACCAATGCCAATAGTTGAAAAATTGTTTGTTAATACAATAGCATTAGATTTGACATGCTTACAAACGTTAAATGCAAATTCTATTTCAGCCATTTCTTTTTTTGTTGGCTTAATTTTTGTAACACATTTTAATTTCTTTTTATCAAATACTAAATCATCTTTACTTTGTATTAAAAAAGAACTGTTGAATGCTTTCATTACTGACGTATTATTTATTTTAAATTTAGAAATATCAATAATTCTTAAATTTTTCTTTTTTTTTAAAATTTTAATGGCATCTTTATCAAAACTTTGCGCTAAAATTACTTCAAGAAAGTTTTTATTTATTTCATTTGCAATTTCTTTATTTATTTTAAAATTACATGCAATTACTCCTCCAAAAGCACTTACAGGATCACATTCATAGGCATTTTTAAATGAAATTATTGAAGATTTATTTTTAGCAACACCACAAGGATTTCCATGTTTAATAATAACTGTGGCAGAATCTTTTTTTAGTGATAATAAAATCTCCAAAGCGGCAAATATGTCGTTGTAATTATTAAAACTAAGATCTTTACCGTTTAATTGTTTTAATCCTAAATTATTATCGCTATAGTCGCTAATATATAATGAACTACGTTGATGAGGGTTTTCTCCATACCTGAGGTTTTGAAGTTTTTTTCCAAATAATGTTTTTTTTTCAGGAAATTCAATTTTTAATTCCTGATTAAACCAATTTGAAATCATAGCATCATAATAGGCTGTTAATCCAAAAGCTTTTGCTGACATTTGTTCTCTAAATTTTAATGATGTACCGCCATTATTTTTTTTAATTTCCGTTAATAAAATTTGATAGTCATTTTTATCAGTAATAATCGTTACATTCTTAAAGTTTTTTGCTGCCGATCTAACCATCGTTGGTCCCCCAATATCGATATTTTCAATAATTTTTTTTTGATTTTTAGTTTCCATAATAGTCTTCTGAAAAGGGTAGAAATTTACTATGACTAAATCGATCGTTGGAAATTTAGCCTTGAACATTTCAATTCGGTGTTTTTTATCTTCTCTGTTGCTTAGAATTCCTGCGTGAATTTTAGGGTGTAAAGTTTTGACACGTCCATTTAACATTTCATTAAATCCGGTAAATTTTGAAATTTCAATACAATCAAAACCATATTTTTTTATTGTTTTAAATGTTCCACCAGAACTTATAATTTTTATTTTATATTTCTTTAATACTTTTAGTATTGGTAAAAGCTCAGTTTTATCGGAAACAGATATTAAAGCATGTTTGATTTTTGACTTCATATTTAAATATTTTTCTTTATTTCCCACTCTATAATTTTATTTTTATTGACCAAGTTACCAGAGATAGTAATGCAAATATTATTTAATATTTTATTTCTTCCTAAAAATATACTTTTTTCTAGTATTACAGACTCATTTTTTGACGTGAAAACTAACGATTTTTTTTTACTAATTTGAATTAAGACTTTGTTCCCGCTCATTGTTTTTACTGCTGTTAAACCAGGATAAAGATGGAATCTTAGACTATAACTAATTGGTTTACCGTCTTGTTTCTTTATTAATTCATCACAGCCGAATAATTCATGTGTTGATTTATCTAATGTTACTGTTCTTTTATGTATACAGCCAAATTTTTTTAAATAACCATTGTGCGCTGCTACAGATTTAATTTTTTCAGAGGTCTCATTAAAATCTAACTCTGAAATTTTAAAAGTATTTTTAATAGAATAGCCAAATATTTTATTTATAAGTTTGTTTTTTTCAAATTTTGTAACAGATGTATCGTTTATTGATAGAGTTGATTGTGCAGATGTTAGTCTACTTAACAATTCTGCTTTAGGAGAAATACTTGAGCCAAAGCCACAATTTGTAATTATTTTTTCTTTATCTAAATAGTATTCAAAAGATAAAGGCCCAGATTGGTAAGAATTGGAAAAATTTCTATTTGGAGGTTCGCCTACATCAAAAAGAACTAAGCTATTCTTATTAGAAAGTATTTGAATTCCTCCAATTAGTTTTTTTTTCTTATGTGACTGAAAGTCAAAAGCAATAATAAATTTCTTAAAATCATGAATATCTTCTTCAATGCCTCCATTAAAAAGGGGAACTTGATCATTAGGAATAGATATAGATTTTATGCATGAAAGATTTTTTTTTATTAAGTCTTCCAGAAAGTCCGGTACATGTTTTTGTGCATCTTTGATAAAAATTTGACATAATAATAAAAACTTACAAAAATAAACTAACTCACCTGGGTTTCTGCTTAAAGGGAATCCGTCTTCATCAAAATAGTTTTTAGTTAACTTTTCTAATTCCTTAATAGCTAATTTAAAGTTATCTTCATATTCCTTAAAGACTAAACCTGATAATATTAGTGTAGTTAAAATTTCTAATTTTCTACAATGACTTTTTTCAAATTTTAAATTATTTTTTATGTGATTAGTTTGAGTAATAATACTGTTTAAAAAATTTCTTTTAAAATCAAATGAACAATTTTTCAAAATAACATCCACACTGATAATCCAACTAATTATCCTTTTGCAGAGGACAGAGCTTTCCCAAATATTTTTCTTATACTTAGAGTTTTTTATCATCCAAATACTGATAAGTTTTTGAATAGATTTACTGTCGCTTTTTCTATCAATAAGATTTAACCAGAGAAAACTGTGAATTTTTTTTTCTTCAGAAATATTTTTTTGTTTTACCCAGAAAACATTGGAGTCAATCTCATTTATTTTGAATAAATACATTTTATAGTTAGTAATTAAATTTAGAAGAAGTGGATTTGGGTAAAAGTAAAATTGTTGTGGAATTTTTGAAATTAGAGACTTGTTGTAAAAATTAGAAGTAAAATATATTCTTTTAAAAAACTTTATTAGATCAATTTGAAGGGCTAAAAAGTAAAAATAAATACTTTTTAAATCAAACATTTATTAATTTGTTCTAAGAATTTCTATGTTCTTTTTAAGATCGCCATGGTTTTCTTTAAAAATAGTTGAACCTGAAACAAGAATATTTACACCAGCTTCTTTAGCAACACTACAGTTTTCAAAGTTAATTCCACCATCAATTTCTATATCAATATTTAATTTTTTCTGACTTATTAGTTTTTTTATTTCTTTTGTTTTTTCTAAAACTTCGGGCATAAACTTTTGTCCCCCAAATCCTGGCTCAACACTCATTATTAGTACAAGATCTATTTGTTCTAAATGATCTTTAATGAGATCTATTTTTGATTTTGGTTTTAATGATATACCAACTTTTTTTCCTTCACTCTTTATTAACTTAATTGTTTTTGATACATCTGTAGTTGCTTCGGGATGAAAAGTGATAATATCAGCTCCTGCGTTCGAAAAATCTTTTATGAAATTATCTACAGGCGATATCATTAAATGAACGTCAAAAATCTTTTTAGTGAGAGGTCTTAGTTTTTTAATAACCTCTGGTCCTATTGTAAGGTTTGGAACAAAGTGCCCATCCATAACATCAATATGAATGTAATCAGCGCCAGCTTTTTCTAAAGCTATCACTTCTTCTCCCAGTTTACTGAAATCTGCCGAAAGTATTGATGGCGATATTTTGATCAAACTACTCATTCTTTACTTATATTTTAATCAAAAAATTTGTCAAAAAAATAAATTATTAGTTAAAAAGTTGGTAAAGTTGTTTTGAAAAATCACTTTCCAATGGAAAAGCTAACATACCCCACACATCATAGCCTAATAAGTAAGGCATAGCATAAAATCTAAACAGGTAAAAAAACCAGGCAACGTACAAGGCAATAAATCCCCCAAACAAGAAACTAGGAGTAATAGGTTTAAATAATTTGATTATAGGATTAGTATATTTTACAAAAACTCTCATAAAGAAAAAAGAAGAATCCTCTCTTTGAAAGATATTCATTGCGGCTCTTCCAATTAAAGTCCACATTATCATACCGAGTATATAATCTATTACTATTATCCAAGTAGGTATCATATTTTTAAGATATCATGATTCAGGTAAAAAAAAAGGGGCGATAAACTCGCCCCTTTTAATTTTTAAAAGTTTATTAACTAGTGTTGTTTACCTAAGACAGCTTTACCTGTAGGTACTCTAGTCGCGTCAACCATCGCTTGAGTAGCTGCATCTGGTTCTTTAGTCATTAAACTAACTACAACCATTGTAACTAAACAAATTGGAGCACCGATCATTCCAAATCTTAAATGATCTATACCCAACCATGGATCATGCGCAACACCCCAAATAGCAACAGAGAATTTAGGATACACATACAATAAGTACGCCCATCCAGAAAGTATTCCTGCCATTATTCCGGCAATTGCACCCGC